>Ga0326597_10000184_pt1 | contig 115835 bp, 108 predicted proteins | sample RVTome_12_FD_203789 | JGI IMG/M metagenome (GOLD analysis project Ga0326597, IMG submission 203789) | Soil microbial communities from uranium-contaminated site in the Upper Colorado River Basin, Wyoming, United States - RVT100D185 | ecosystem: Environmental > Terrestrial > Soil > Contaminated...
AGGAGATTTCCCCGCCATGTCCCGCCGCCCTCGCGAATCAGTGCGACGATGGAATCATGCCGAAGATTCGTTGGTCAAGCTGATGGAGTCTGCTTAGGCGAGCGCGGCCTCCAGCCGGTTCAGGGCCTCGGACAGCTTGTCCTCGGCACTGGCGAAGCAGAGCCTGAGATAGCCCTCGTTGCCGGGCCCGAAGGCGGTCCCCGGGGCCAGGCCGACGCGCGCCGTTCGCACCAGGTTCTGGGCGAAGACAAGGTCGTCCTCCAGGCCCTCGACCGAGAGGAAGGCGTAAAACGCCGCCTGCGGCGGCGTCAGCCGGATTCGCGGCATGGCGGCCAGGCGCTGGTAGACGAAGTCGCGGCCGCGCCGGCAATAGTCGACCATCTGGCCGACGAAGGCTTCGCCGTCGCGCAGCGCCGCGATACCGGCGTGCTGGACGAAGGTGGTGGCCCCGGTGTTGTTGATGCCCGAGAGGTCGCCCATCTTGTCGCCGAACCCGGCCGGATGCACGAGCCAGCCAAGCCGCCAGCCGGTCATGGCCCAGGACTTGGAGAAGGAATGGACGACGAAGAGCGGATCCTCCGGCTCGGCAATCTCGAGGAACGAGGGCGCTACCGGCCGGTCGTAGACGATGCGGTGATAGACCTCGTCGGCAATGATCCAGATGCCGCGCGCGCGGGCGAAGTCAAGGACCGCCTGCTGTTCCTCCCGGCGCATCATCCAGCCGGTCGGGTTGGAGGGCGAGGCGATGAAGATCGCCCGCGTGCCCTCGTCGCAGGCCTCGAACAGGCGCTCGAGGTCGAGCCGCCAGCCGTCTTCGCCGTCGACCAGCCGGACGTGCCGGCATTCGCCGCCCATGGTCCAGGCGCAGTAGAAGATGTTCGGCCAGATCGGCGACAGCATCACCATGTTGTCGCCCGGCTCGATCAGGCATTCGGTGGCGATCATGATCGCCGTCATGCCCGAGCCGGTGACGGTGATCCGCTCGAGTTCCAGCTCGACCTGCCACTGCTGGGCGGTGTAGTCGCGGATCGCCCGGCGCAGCTCGAGAACGCCGCGCTTGTTGACGTATCGGGTCTTGCCCTCGCGCAGCGCCTGCACCGCGGCCTCGCCGATGAAGTCGGGGGTCGGCAAGTCGGACTCGCCGAACCACAGCGCGATCACATCGGGATCGCCGACGCCCAGCTTCGAGACCGCGCCGATCCGCTGGTGCGGCATCTCGGCGATAATGTTACGAACACGCGCCATGACGATACTCCGACCTGATGACGACACTTCGCGCGCGGCTAAACTGCCGCGCCGGGCGGCGCGGCGCAACGGCGGAGTTGAATTCTGGCCATGGCGAGGCGCGTGAGCTTCACCGGACGCTTCGCCGAGCTTGCGCCCGAGCAGCGCCGGCGCTCGCTCACGGCGACGCTCGCGGCACGGCCCGATGAAGACGGTCTCTGGCTGTTCGGCTATGGCAGCCTGATGTGGGATCTGCCGGCGCCCGTCGCCGAGCGCCGCCGGGCGCGGCTCGAGGGCTGGCATCGCGCGCTCTGCGTCTGGAGCGCGCTCGCCCGCGGCTCGCCCGCGACGCCGGGGATTTGCCTCGGCCTCGACCGCGGCGGCGCCTGCGAGGGCTTGGCGCTTCGCGTCGACGGGCCGGATCTGGCAACGCGGCTGACGCCGGTCTGGGAGCGCGAGATGTGGACCGACGTCTACCAGCCGGAATGGGTCGAAGTCGCCACCGACGCCGGCGTCGTTGGTGCCGTCGCCTTCGTCGTCGACCGCGACAGCGCACAGTTCACGGGAAGGCTGGGCACCGACGCGGTCGCCCGCCAGATCGCCGAGGCCCGCGGCGAGAAAGGCAGCTGCCGGGACTACCTGGCCCAGGCGGTGGCGGGGCTCGACCAACTCGGCATCGCCGAGCCCGGTCTGCGGGCGATGCTCGCCCGCGTCGCGACGCTGCCGCTCAGCGGCCGGTGAAGGCGGGCGCCCGCTTTTCGACGAAGTGGGCGACGCCTTCCTTGAAGTCCTCGCTGTCGAAGCTCAGCGCCATCTCTTCGTAGCCACGCTCGATCGCCTCGCCGAGGTTCTGGCGCAGCCCCTGATAGAGCTGCTGCTTGATCACCCGCATCGAGCGCGGCGAAGCCAGCGTCGCCAGCATCTCGGCGTAGGCGCGGACTTTCTCGTCGAACTCGCCCTCGGCATAGGTCTCGGCCACCAGGCCCAGCCGCAGCGCCTCCGCGGCCGTCAACCGGCGCGCCGAGAGCAGCAGATCGAGGGCGCCCTGCAGCCCGATCAGTTGCGCCAGCATCCAGCCGACGCCGTGCTCGGCGACCAGGCCGCGGCGCGCAAAGGCGGTGGTGAAGAAGGCCTTCTCCGAGGCCAGGCGGACGTCGCAGTACAAGGTCATGATCATGCCGATGCCGGCGGCCGGTCCGTTGACGGCGGCGATCACCGGTTTCGGCACGGTCGGGAAATAACTGGCGCGATGGCCGAAGTCCTCGGGCAGGTCGAGCCCGCCCGGGATCGGCCCGATCTCGGTCTGGACGCGCCTGGTCGCGGAATCGCGGGTCGAGCGGTCGCCGGCCAGTTGCAGCCCGCCCATGTCGGCGCCGGCGCAGAAGCCGCGGCCGGCCCCGGTCAGGATGATGACGCGGACGGCGTCATCGTGGCTTGCCGCGACCATCGCCTCGCGCACCTCGCGCTCCATCACCCGGGTCCAGGCGTTCAGTTTGTCCGGCCGATTCAAGGTAATGGTGGCGATGCCGTCTTCGGCCGCATATAGAATTTCCTCGTAGCTCATGCCGCTGGTGCCTCCGCTGCTGGCGTTTCCGGCCTGAGTTTAACGCAGACCGCGCCAGCCGCCAGCGCCATCCCGAATTCGCCGTTTCGCCGGGCGACTTGCGAGACTAGACTCCGGTCGAGCCAGGGGAGGATGCCGACGTGAGCGACCGCGATGCGGTGCTGTTCGCCAACGAGGCCTTCTATCGCGCCTTCGCCGACCGCGATCTTCGGGCCATGGCCGAGGTCTGGTCCGAGCGCGCGGCGGTGGTCTGCATCCATCCCGGTTGGCCGCCGGTGCAGGGGCGGGAGGCGGTGCTCCACTCCTGGCAGGGCATCCTCGGCAATCCCGACTCGCCGGCGATTTCGTGTCTGGCGGCGGAAGCCTACATCAACGGCGAGATGGCCTTCGTCGTCTGCTACGAGGAAATCCAGGGCCAGTACCTGATCGCCACCAACGTCTTCGTGCGCGAAGGCGGGCCCTGGCGCATGGTGCACCACCAAGCCGGCCCCACCAGCGGCACGCCGCCCGACGACGGCGACGAGGGCGAGGTCCGCACCCGCGTCAACTGAGCGCAGCGCGTCCGAATGCGGGGATGACACCAAGGATAGTCGCTACGCTTGAAACGCGCACGGGGATCCGGCGTCGCGCCGGCTAGATGAGGCCCTTTGCTTGGACCGCCGTTCCCGACATGATCATCCTCTCGGGCCGTCGCGGGCGCCATGTCTCGGGTCTCGCCGCGCGTCGCTGGCCGTCGGAGGGAACCTAAATGAAGATTACCGGCTACGAGGCAACCACACTTAACGTTACGGAAGACGATCCGCTGGCCAACATGCCGGAGGAAGCAGGCCGCACCCGCCCCGTCGTCGCCCTGCGTCTGCGCACCGATCAGGGGATCGAAGGCATTGCCGTGACCTTCTACGGCGGCAGGATGACAGGCAGCCTGCGAGTCGCGGTCGAGGAGCTTGCCGCCATCACGGTCGGCGAAGACCCGCTGCGGATCGAGAAAATCATCGCGAAGCTCGTCCAGGGTACCGGAGATTCTTGCGGGCCGGGCGGCATCTTCATGCTCGCGCTCTCGGCGATCGATATCGCGCTCTGGGATATCAAGGGCAAGGCGCTGGAGCAGCCGTTGTGGAGACTGCTGGGCGGTCATCGCGACCGCGTCCCGACCTATGCCTCCGGCTCGCTGCGCCGCGGGCTGACGGACGAGCAGGCGCAGCAGGCCGCGCGGACCCTGGTCGAGAAGGGCTTTCGGGAAATGAAGACCCAGATGGCGCTGCCCGGCAATCCGACCCCTGCCGACGAGATCCGCCGCGCGCGCGCGGTCCGCGAGGCGATCGGCCCCGACATCAAGCTGATGTGCGACATCAACCAGCGCTGGCGGCCGGAACAGGCGATCGACATCGGCGCCCGCGTCGAGGACGTCGGCCTGTTCTGGCTGGAGGACGTGACCACGGCCGACGACTACCAGGGCCTCGCCCGCGTCACCGCCGCACTGAAGACACCGATCGCCGGCGGCGAATATCTCTGGGGCATCGTGCCGTTCCGCCACATGATCGAGGCGCGCTCGGTCGACGTCGTCATGGTCGATATCGTGCGGGTCGGCGGTGTCACCCAATGGATGAAGGTTGCCGGCATGGCCGAGGCGTTCAACCTGCCGATCGTCAGCCACGTGATGCCGGAAATCCTGGTGCATGTCGTCGCCGCCTGTCCCAATGGGCTGACGGTGGAGTACATGCCGTGGATGCTGTCGCTCTACGAGGAGACGCCCGCGATCGAGAACGGCGAGCTGGTCTTGCCGGATAAGCCGGGGCTGGGCCTGAAATTCGACGAAAAGGCGCTCGCCGCCTTCAAGGCGTGATGTATACGCCGCGCCAGGCCGGCTTGCCGCCAAAGCACCCTGGCCGCCGTCTGCGCGCCGGCCGATGGCTCAGCCCGCGCAACTTCGGAACCAGCCTCACGACGGCGCGTTTCTTGCTAGAGCTCTACTCACGCGGTGCTCCATCGGATGGCCGAGGGCGCAACCCGCATTTGAAAGCGCTGGCCATGGCCATGCAACATAACCGCGCCGCATCGTGACCCCGAAGGCATAGACTTGTCCGTGAACGAGAGCCCGGCGGCAGCGGCGCCGACCACGGCACCAGCCGTGGAGCGCCAGGCCCAGGCCGGACCTTCCTTCACCTCGGTCGGGCTGTTCGTCCTGGCCATCGTCTACACGCTTTATCTTGCCGCGGATTTTCTGATACCCATCGCCGCCGCCGGATTCCTGTATTTGCTTCTGATGCCGGTTCTGCGGCTTATGGTCGCCTACCGCATCCCGCACGCGCTGGCGTCGGGGGTGCTGGTGATCGCTTTTGTTCTCATCGTATTGGCGGCGTTTTCGATCCTCGCCGGACCGATGGCAGCATGGCTGGAGCGGGGCCCGGACGTGCTGGAGCAAGTGTCGCGCAAGCTCGAGCTTATCAACGAGCCGGTCGAAAAGGTCGAGGAAGCCAGGAAGCAGGTGGAAAAGGCCGCGTCGGTCGGCGAGGATCCGGGTGAGCTGAATGTCACGGTCAGGGAGCCCGGCATCCTGCAGGAGCTGCTTCAAGATCTGCAAACAGCGGGTGTTCACCTCACGGTCACCTTTATCCTGCTCTATTTTCTCTTGGCGACGACCCGGCTTTGGCACCTGAGGATGATCGGCGGCTTCCGCACTCTCGGGCAGAAGAAGCGCGTCATCCGGCTCGGCCGGCAGGTCGGCGGCCAGGTCGCGCGTTACCTCTTCACGGTCACGCTCATAAACATTGGCCTCGGCATCGTCATCGGCCTGGCAATGTTCGCGTTGGGCGTTCCGAACGCCCAGTTCTGGGGCGTGATGGCCGCGCTGCTCAACTTCATTCCCTATATCGGCGCGGTCATCGGCACGGCAGTGATGGCGGGTATCGGCTTGCTGGCCTTCGATACCTTCCCCGAGATCGCCGCGGTTCCGGCAACATACTTCCTGCTCACGGCGGTCGAGGGCTATCTGGTGACGCCGACCGTGCTTGGGCGAAGCTTGCTGCTCAACCCCGTCGCCGTGTTCCTGACGCTGATCTTCTGGGGCTGGATCTGGGGCGTTCCCGGCCTGCTGATGGCGGTGCCGCTGCTGGTTGCCTTCGCCACCTTCTGCGAGCATGTCGAGGCATTGAAACCGGTGGGGGCGTTCTTGATGGGCGACCGCCGCATGCGGGCGCAGCTGTAGCCGGCATTCGAACGTACCGCGCCGCTGCAGCTGCGCTCGGAGATGCCCGGGCCACGCTAGTTCTGCGGGCCGTGCCCGCGCATCAGGCCGCGGGCAATGACGACGTTCTGGATCTCGGTGGCGCCATCGAGGTACTGCGCCACCTTGGCCCCGGCCAGGTGGCGGGCGAGCGGCAGGTCATGGGCGAAGCCGGCCGCGCCCACCACCTGCATGCAATCGGACAGGCCCTTGAGCGCCGCCCGGCTGGCGAATTTCTTGGCGTGCGCCGCCGCCATCGCCGTCTCCTCGCCGGCATCGAAGCGGCGGCCGGCCTCGGCGGCCAGCAGGCGCGCGGCCTCGAGTTCGGTGGCGACGTCGGCCAACAGCCATTGCACGCCCTGGAAGTCGGCGATGCGCTGGCCGAAGGCGCGGCGGCGCGCGGTGAGGTCGAGTGCCGTCTCCAGACCGGAACGCAAGATGCCGCAGCACATGGCGGCAAGCACGATGCGGGCGATGTCGATGCCGCGCAGCGCTGCCTTGAAGGCGTCGCCAGGGCCGATGAACAGGGCCTCGCCGGGTAGGCGGCAGTGCTCGAAGCCGATCCCCGCCGTGCCCATGGCGTGCGCGCCCAGCATGGCGTAAGGGGCGCGCCTTACGACGCCGGGTGCCGCACCGTCGACCAGGAAGCAGGCGATGCCGCGCCAGCCCTGCCCGGGGTCGGTCTGCGCGTAGACGCTCAACACCTCGGCGACGGTGCCGTTGGTGACCCAGGCCTTCTCGCCGTTCAGCACCCAACCATCGCCGTCCCGCAGCGCCCGCGTGGTGATGGCGGCGGCGTCGCTGCCGCCCTGCGGTTCGGTCAGCAGGAAGGCGCCGATCCGCTCGCCCGAGAGTAGCGCCGGCAGGTAGCGCTGCTGCTGCGGCGGCGTGCCGTTGCGGGCGATGTTGCCGGCCAGGTTATTGTGCACGACCAGGGCGAAGCCGAAGGCCAAATCGGCGCCGGCGAGCGCCTCCATGACCCGGCCCATGCCCGTGGCGCCGAGTCCAGCGCCGCCCAGCGCGGGCGGCACCAGCAGACCGGCGAGACCGAGGCCGGCTGCCCGGCGCAGGGCCTCAAGCGGCACCTGGCGTGCGATCTCCCAGGCACTCGCCTGCGGCGCCACCACCTCGCGCGCAAAGGTGACGGCGCGTTCGACCAGTTGCTGCGCCTCGGCGCTCAGGTCATCACCCATCTCCGGCCTCTCGCCGACGGATCAGGCGCTATCATCGGCGAAGCCGGAGCCAGCGGCAAATCTCCTTTGCCGTCCTTGCTGCCGCGTGGCAGGCTCAGGCGAGGGAGCGCGGCATGCTGGTGGCGATCGAAGGCATAGACGGGGCCGGCAAGGGCACGCTGACGCGCAACCTGGTGCGTCTGGCCAAGGCCGATGGCGTCGATGCCGTCAGTCTGGCGTTTCCGCGCTATGACGACACCCGCTTCGGCAAGCTGATCGGACAGTACCTGAACGGCCGGTTCGGACGGCTGGACGAGGTGCCCGTGCGTTTCGCGGCGCTGCTCTATGCCGGCGACCGCCACGAATCGCGCGCCGAGTTGCTGCGTCTCCTGGCGGCCCACGAGCTGGTCATTCTCGACCGCTATATCGCCTCCAACATGGCCTACAACGGCGCCAAGCTGCCGGAGGGCGAGCGCGAAGCGTTGCTGAATTGGATCGACGAGGTCGAATACGAGCTGTTCGAGCTGCCGCCGCCCGACCTCACCTGCTTGTTGGAGACCGGCGCCGAAACGGCGGACCGGCTGCTGGCGCGAAAACCGGCGCGCAGCTACACGAGCAATCAGCGCGACCTGCACGAGTCCGAGCACGGCTACATGAAACGGGTGGCGGAGGTCTATCAGTACTTGAGCGAGAACGACCGCCGCGGCGCCTGGTTTCGCTGCCGAACCCAGAACGCCGACGGTAAGCTGCTGCCCCCCAAGGAGATCGCCGCCGAAGTCTGGCACCGCATCCGCGTCAGCCTGACTCTGGGCAGCTGATCGCGCGCGCCCGGCTGACGAGAGGCCGAGACCGCCTGCTACACCGCTCAGGCCTTGCCGAGGGCACGCTCGAGCCAGCTGCTGACGGCAAGTAGCCGGTCATCGCCGCCGAGGGCGCCGATCGCCTGCACGCCGAGCGGCAAGCCGCGGGGGCCGGTGTGGCCGGGCAGGTTGACGCAGGCGGCATGCAGGAAGGTCCACATGCGGTTGAAGATGGCGTTGCCGGTGCTCGTCAGGCCCTCGGGCGCTTCGCCGGGGGCACTCGGCGCGAGCAGCGTCTCGTAGTCGCCCAGCAGACGGGCGAACTCGTTCTGGCAGGCGCGCGCCAGCTCCCAGGCCTGGACATACTGCCGGTAGGGGAGCGTCAGGCCCTCCTCGATCATCGCGGTGATGCCGGCACTGAGATCATTCGGCGCCAGGCGGTATTCGGAGAGCAGGGCGCGGGCACCCTCATAGGTCAGGACCGTCATCTGCGCTTCGACCAGACCGCCGAAGGCTTCGGGCAGAGTGACCTCTTCGACAGTGGCGCCGGCCTTTGCGGCGCTGTGGGCGGCCCGTTCCACGGCCTGCTGCATCGCCGGTTCGGCCTCGCGCCACTCATAGGTTCGGCAGAGGCCGATCCGGGGCGGCGTCGCCGACGGCTCGACCTGCGCCGGCGCGCCGGTCAGCAGCGCGCGCATCAGTGCCACATCGGCGATGTTGCGGGCAAAAACACCGAGGCTGTCCAGATTCGGCGCCAGCGGCTTGACGCCGGTCAGCGGCAGGCTGCCGAACGAGCCCTTGTAAGCGACGATGCCGCAAAACGCCGCCGGTCGGATCACCGAGCCGGCGGTCTGGGTGCCGAAGGCGAGCGGCACCATGAAGTCCGCCACCGCGGCGGCCGAGCCGCTCGAAGAGCCGCCGGGCGTATGCGCGGTGTTGTGCGGATTGCGGGTCTCGCGAGGCGTGCTGAAGGCGAACTCCGTGGTCACGGTCTTGCCCATGACGATGCCGCCGGCATGGCGGACCAGGGCGACGCACGAGGCGTCCGAGGGCGGCCGGCGTCGCGCATACGTCGGCGAGCCGCAACGGGTCGGCATGTCGTGGGTGTCGATGATGTCCTTGATCCCTACCGGCACGCCGTGCAGCGGCCCCTTGGGCGGGCTGCGGTCGGCCGCGCGGGCCTGCTCGAGGGCCTGCTCCGGGTCGAGGTGGCACCAGGCATGTACCTCGTCCTCGCGCGCGGCGATGCGCTCCAGGCAGGCGGTCACCAGGGCCTCGCTGGTGGTCTCGCCGCGGGCGATGGCGGCGGCGGCCTCGCCCGCGCTCATGCGATTCAACTCGGTCATCGTCGGCGTCCCGCGTAGTGGCTCCCGGCGCGAAGACTAATGCGCCCGCGGCCGCCCGTCGATGGTGGCGGTGGGCCGAACCATGCTAGAAGCGGCCTTCCCCGCCGGCCTCCCGCCTGTTCGCGCGTATGGATTACCTTCGCTTCATCGTCGCCAACCGACATTTCCTGGCCTTCGGCCTGGCGATGATGGCGTTTTCCAGTTTTGGTCAGACCTATTACATCTCGCTCTTCGGGGCCGATTTGCGGGCCGTCTTCGATCTCAGTCATGGCGATCTCGGTCTCTACTACTCGGTGGCGACGCTGGCCAGCGGCATCGCCATGCTCTGGGTCGGCCGCCTGGTCGACCGGATCGGCCTGCGGGCGCTTTCCATCGGCATTTGTCTCGGCCTTGCCGTGGCCTGCCTGAGCATGGCCGCGGTGTCGGCCGCGGTCCTGCTCTACGGCGTCTTCTTTCTGCTGCGCCTGGGCGGGCAGGGAATGATGAGCCACACCGCGCTGAGCAGCGCCGCGCGGCATTTCGGCGCCGACCGCGGCAAGGCCGTCAGCATCGTCGCCCTGGGCGCGCCGATCGGCGCCGGCCTGGCGCCGGTGCTGACCGTGCTGGTGGTTGGACTGATCGGCTGGCGCCTCAGTTGGGCCGCCGCCGCGGCGTTGCTTCTGGCCGCCGTGCTGCCCGGCCTGCTCTGGCTGCTGCGGCGCTCGCGCCTGTCGGGCGACGAGGCGATGTCGTCGGCGGGCGCGCTGCTGCGGCAATGGTCGCGGGCGGAGGTGTTGCGCGATCCGCGCTTCTATCTGATCGCGCCCTCCGTGGTGGCCTCCTCCTACATCATCACCGGGCTGTTCTTCCATCAGGCCCACATCGCCGCGACCAAGGGCTGGAGCCTGGCCTGGCTCGCCACCTGCTATCTCGGCTACGCGGTGGCGACGGTCTTGGCGGCGTTGGCGGTGGGCCCGTTGGTCGACCGCTTCAGCGCCAACCGCCTGCTGCCCTTTTACCTGGCGCCTTTGGCGCTCACTCTGCTGGCGCTGCTGGCCTCGGACCACGCGGCGGCGGCGCTCGTCTATCTCACCCTCTGCGGCATCGCCACCGGCACCAGCCAGACCGTGGTCAATGCCCTGTGGGCCGAAATCTACGGGGTCCGGCATCTGGGCGCGATCCGGGCCCTTGCCTTTTCGCTCAACATCGTCGCCAGCGCGCTGTCGCCCTTCAGCCTGGGTTGGCTGATCGACCGCGGCGTTTCCGTCGACAGCATCGTCCTCGGCTGCCTCGGCTACGTCGCCGTGGCGAGCCTGCTGCTGGTCCCGGCGATCAAGCCTCGAGAAAGGTGACCGCCTCGACCCGGTTGCCGTCCAGGTCACGGACGAAGGCGGCATAATAATTGTCGCTGTACTCGTGCCGCATTCCGGGTTCGCCGTCGGGTGCGGCGCCGGCTGCCAGCGCGGTGCGGTAAAAGCCGTCGACCTGGGCGGCGTTGCGAGCCCTGAGGCAGACGTGATGGCCGTTGTCGTCGGCGAGCCGGGCCAGGCCCGGCCTCAGGTTGAGCCAGAACTCGGGATACTTCTTGCCGAAGCCGACCGTGCCCTCGCGCACGACCAGCTTTTCGAAGCCGAGCTCGCCGAGGGCCGCCTCGTAGAATGCGGTCGATTTCTTGAGGTTGCTGACGGCGAGGGAGACGTGGTCGATCATCGCTGCATCCCCCGCTTACTCCTGTGACCACTTGGTCTTCGGCCGCGGCTGCGCTTCGCCGTCGATGCGGATGGCGTCGACGCGCTCGTTGAAAAAGCACAGCAGGTCCTTGATGCGGCTGCTCTCCGGTGTCGGCTGGGAATAGGACCAGACCATGTCTTCTTGGAGCTTTTCGCCGACCCTGACCGACCAATAGCGCGCCGTCCCCTTGTAGGGGCAGGCGGTCCGCGTCTCAGAGGGCTCCAGCAGCGACATCTCGATGTCCTCGCGCGGCAGGTAGTAACGCGTCGGCAGGCCGGTCTCGAAGAGGAACCGCGTCCGCCCGCTTCTGGCCACGGTGCGGCCGCCGAGGACCACCTCTACCTGGCGCCGGCTGTCCAGGATGTCGATGCGCACGTAGGGGTCGCGCGGGTGCACGAAGACCTCCTCGTCCTCCTCGTACCAGGCGTCCATGCGGTTCCAGTAGAAGGCGAAGTAATCCTTGATCTCGGCCGTCTCCTCGAACGGCGCCTCGTAGCTCCAGACCGCGTTCTCGGCCTCGCGTCCGCCTGCCGCCACAGTCCAATAGCTGGCTTCGCCCTTGTAGGGGCAGAAACTGTCGTGCGCGGTCGCGCGCAGCAAGTCCCTGCGCACGTCGGCGCGCGGGAAGTAGTAGACCGGCAGGTGGCCGGTCTCGTGCAGGCGCATGACGGCGGTGGAATCTGCCACGGTCTCGCCGTTGAAGACGACGCGCACGCGTTTCGGGCAGGCCTCGAAATGGACGTCGTAGTCGGGCCGGCTGGCATAGCCGGACTGGCGCGCGGGCTTGGCGCTGCTGCTCACGTTGTCCTCCTCACGGCTTTTCTACTGCGCCCGCGCCGCCTGGGCCTTGGCCTCGCGCGCCTGGATGGCGCGATGGCGGGCCAGCAGGCGCTCGGCGCGGACGACGATGGGAATGTCGATCATGCGGCCGTCGAGCTGGAACGAGCCGCGGCCTTCGGCCTGGGCCTTGGCGAAGGCGGCGATCACGCGCTCGGCGTGGGCGACCTCATCCGCGGCAACGCCGTAGCCTTCGTTCAGTACCGGCACCTGCGCGGGATGGATGCAGGAGGCGCCGTCGAAGCCCAGCTTGCGCGAGCGCTCGATCAGCGCGCGGAAGGCCTCGATATCGCCGTATTGCGCCAGCGAGCCGATGAAACCGAGCGGCAGGATGCCGGCGGCGCGGGCGGCGAAGACGCTGTCCATGGTCGGCTGGAACAGGCCGTCGGGCTCCGGCGCCATTCCGACGTCGAGGGCGAAGTCTTCCGAGCCCAGGCTGAGCGCCACCAGCCGCGGATGCGCGCCGGCGATCTCCCGCAGCTTGAATAGCGCGTCCGCCGTTTCCACCAGGGCGAAGAAGCGGGTGTGGCCGGGCGTCAGGCCGCGCTCCGCCTCCAGTTCGTCGACCACTTCGGCGATCGCCTTGACGTGGCCGGCGTCCGCCACCTTGGGCAGGACCAGGGCGTCGACCTCGGCCGAGACCACGGCCTCGAGGTCAGCGACCGCCAGTCGCCAGGGCCGGTTGATCCTGACCAGGACATCGGCGCCGGCCCGGCCGACCTTGGCCGCGACCTCCGGTATCAGCTTGCGCGCCGTTGCCTTCTCAGCCGGAATGACGCTGTCCTCGAGGTCGATGATGATGGCATCGGCGCCGCGCGTGTGCGCCTTGTCGACGAAGCGCGGCACGTTCGCCGGCACATAGAGCAGCGAGCGCCAGACCGGCCGTTCCCGGATTTCCGTCATTGCTTGCCTTCCTTGCTCAGATTACGCCGTCCCGCGACAGCCGTTCCCGCGCCGCCTCGTCGAGGCCGAGTCCGCCCAGGATTTCGCCGTTATGCTCGCCGACCTCGGGTGCCGGGCGGCGGATCGCGCCGGGCGTACCGGAGAGCCGGGCCGAAATGCCGTGCATCGGCATGGTCCCGATCTCGGCATCGGGCAGGTCGAGGATGATGCCGCGGTCGAGGATGAAGGGATGCTCGACCAGGTCGGAGATGTCGGCGACTTGGCCGACGGTGACGCCCGCCGCCTCGAAGAACTCGAGGTTCTCCTGCAAGCTACGCTCGGCCATCCAGGCGCCGATCACGCGGTCGAGCTCGGCCGAATGGCGCACCCGGTCGGCGTTGGTGAGAAAGCGTTCGTCCTCGATCATCTCCGCCCGGCCGATGGCCCGCATCAGCCGCTCGAACATGCCTTGCGTGGAGGCGGAGAGCGCGGTGAAGCCGCCGTCCTTGGTCGGGTAGACGTTGCGCGGCGCCGTGGTGTTGGAGCGGCTGCCGGAACGCGGTTCGACCTCGCCCTTGAGGCGATAGTTGGCGGCGAGCGGCCCCAGGATCGAGAGCATCGGATCGAACAGCGGCAGATCGACGACCTGGCCGCGGCCGCCCCTGATCTCGACCTGGCGCAGCGCGATCAGCAGCGCCGCGGCGCCGTAGAGCCCGGCGACCTGGTCGGCGAGCGCCAGCGGCGGCAGCACCGGCTCGCGGTCGGCGAAACCGTTCATCGAGGCGAAGCCGGAGAGGGCCTCGACCAGGCTGCCGAAGCCGGGCTTGTCCTTGAACGGGCCGTCCTGGCCCCAGCCGGTAACACGGACCACGATCAGCTTCGGGTTGCGCTGCCAGAGCCGGTCCGGGCCCAGGCCCATCGCCTCCAGGCGGCCGGGGCGGTAATTCTCGACCAGCGCGTCGGCGCCTGCCGCCAGGTCGAGCAGAATCTCGCGGGCCCGCGCCTCGCGCAGGTTCAGGCTGACGCTCTTCTTGTTGCGGCAGTAGGCCTTCCAGTAGGTCGAGACGCCCTCGACGCGCCAGTTGCGCAAATCATCGCCGCGGCCGGGCCGCTCGACCTTGATCACCTCGGCGCCGAAATCAGCGAGCAGCGCCGTCAGGGCGTTGCCGGCGACCACGCGCGAGAGATCCAGAATGCGCACGCCGTCCAGCGGGCAGGCCGCCTGCGGCTGATACTCGGCCGGGCGCGGCATTTAGAAGAGGGCGCCGCGGGCGGACTGGCCGGCGTCAATGGTGACCACGGTACCGCTGATATAGGAGGCACGGTCGGAAGCGAGGAAAGTCACCAGGTCCGCAACTTCCTCGGCCGAGCCGGCGCGCCCGAACGGCAGGCCTTTGAGCTGCCGGCGCCAGTCCTCGGGATCCTGTCCTTTGTTCTTGGCCGCGGTCTTCAGCAGGTTCACCAGGCGCTCGGTCTCGGTCATGCCGGGGTTGACGGCGACGACGCGGATGTTGTCGCGGGCGCTGTCGCTGCCGAGCGCCCGGGTGAAGGCCATCAGGCTGGCGTTGCCGGCGCTGCCGGCGATGTAGTTGAAGTCCTGGCGTTCGCCCGCGGTGCCGATGACGTTGACGATGACGCCGCCGCCCCGCGCCTTCATCCGCTGATAGACGGCGCGGGTCAGGTTGATGTAGCCGAAAACCTTGAGGTTCCAGGCGTGCCGCCAGGTCGCCTCGTCGACCTTCTCGATGCTGCCGCCGGGAATGGCGCCGGCGTTGTTGACCAGGATGTCGACGTCGCCTGCGGCTTCGGCCAGCGCCTCCGGCCGCCCCGGCGCGCCCAGATCCGTCGCGTGCGCGGTGACGCCGACCTGATGCTGGGCCCGGATCTCCTCGCGCAGCGCTTCCAGGTCCGCCGCCGTGCGCGCCGCCAGGTGCAGTTGGCAGCCTTCCTCGGCCAGGCAGCGGGCGACCGCGCGCCCGATCCCCTTGGAGCCGCCGGTGACGATCGCGGTCTTGCCGCGCAGATGCAGGTCCATGCCCGGTCTCCCCTCATTTTGCCGTGTCCCGTCCCTGAACTATAACGGCAGCAGCGCGGCCAGGAGAATGGGGGTCGCCTTGTCGGCGGAAAATGTGACAGTGTTTTCTCTTCGATTTCCAGGAGGGAGGCGAGAGGACAATGCTGAGCGTGGAGACGCCGCGGGATCTGAAGTCCCATGTCGGCAAGGACTTGGGCGTAAGCGACTGGCTGACCGTCGATCAGGCGCGGATCGATACCTTCGCCGAGGCCTCGGGCGATCACCAGTGGATCCACGTCGACGTCGAGCGTTGCAAGACCGAGATGCCCGGCGGCAAGACCATCGCCCACGGCAACCTGACGCTGTCGCTGGTCTCGACCTTGATGCGGTCGGTCTACGAGGTCAAGAAACGCAGCCGCGGGTTGAACTACGGCTCGAATCGGGTGCGCTTCACCAACATCGTACCGGTCGACAGCCGGATCCGCGCCCGCCCGAGATTGAAGGCGGTCGAGGATGTGGCCGGCAACGGCGTGCGCGTCACCACCGAGGTGACGGTCGAGATCGAGGGCCAGGAGCGGCCGGCGCTGGTCGCCGAGATGATCAGCATTTCCTACGCTTGAGGGGAGGGGGCTCCGTGAACGACGTCTTGGTGGAACCTGAGCAGTTGCTCCCGGCGGCGCCGGGCGAGCTGGGCTTCGATGCGGACAAGCTGGCCCGGGCGGTATCGTTGGCCGAGTCCGGCGAGACCCCCTGGCCGCGGGATCTCGCCTTGGCGCTGCGGCAGGGCCACCTGGACGAAACCGACCCGGAGCCGCTGGGGCCGGTGGCGCCGCGCGGCGGTCCGAACGGCCTGATCCTGCGCCACGGCCGCATCGCCGCCACCTGGGGCGATGTCGGGCGGGCCGATTTCACCTTTTCGATCGCCAAGAGTTACCTCGCAATCCTCGCCGGACTCGCGGTCGACGACGGCCTGATCCGCGACGTGCACGATCCGGTCCGCGAATACGCCTTGGACGACGGCTTCGAGGCGCCGCAGAACCGCGGCATCACCTGGCACCACCTGCTGCAGCAGACCAGCGAGTGGGAGGGAACGCTGTTCGACCGGGCCGACCTGGTCGACCGCAACCGGCAGATCGGCCTCGGCGCCGACAACTCGCGCAAGGGCCGGCACCGCGATTTGCAGCCGCCGGGCGGCTACTGGGAATACAACGACGTGCGGGTCAACCGCCTGAGCCTGTCGCTGTTGCAGGTCTTCAAGCGTCCGCTGCCGGAGGTGCTGCGCGAACGCATCATGGACCCGATCGGCGCCAGCCAGGATTGGCAATGGCACGGCTATTACAACGCCGAGGTCGAGATCGAGGGCCGCAGGATGATCTCGGTGCCCGGCGGCACGCATTGGGGCGGCGGCATCTGCATCAGCTCGGCCGACCACGCCCGCCTCGGCCAGCTGGTGTTGCGGCGCGGCCGCTGGCGGGGCCGGCAGTTGATCTCCGAAGACTGGCTGCGGCAGCTGCTGACGCCGTGCGCCGTCTACCCGGTGTACGGCTATCTATGGTGGCTCAACACCGATCGCGCGTATTGGCCGGCGGCGCCGGCGACCAGCGTCTTCGCCATCGGTGCCGGCGGCAACAGCATCTGGGTCGAGCCCGAGCACGACATGATCGTGGTCTCGCGCTGGCTCGATCCGGCCAAGGCGGACCAGGTGGCGGCGCGGGTGATGGCAAGCCTCGGGGAGTAGCCGGGAATGGAGATGACCCTGAGCGCGGCCGACGAGGCCTTTCGCGATGAGGTGCGGCGGTTCCTGGCCGAGCAGTTGAGCGATGAGATCAGGGAGGCGACGCGGCTGACCAGCGGCGTCTTCGCCGAATTTCCGATCGGCCGGCGCTGGCACAAGGCGCTTTACGAGAAGGGCTGGATCGCGCCGTCCTGGCCGGTCGAATACGGCGGCACCGGCTGGTCGGTGATGCAGCGCTTCATCTACGAGCGCGAGTGCGCCGGCGCCGGCGCGCCGCGGCTGTTCGCCATGGGCTTGCGGATGGTCGGGCCGGTGATCATGCGTTTCGGCAGCGCGGCGCAGCAGCGGCGCCACCTGCCGGCGATCCTTTCCGGCGAGGACACCTGGTGCCAGGGCTATTCCGAGCCGGGCGCCGGTTCGGACCTGGCCGCGTTGCAGTGCCGCGCGGTCAGCGACGGCGACGACTACGTCGTCAACGGCACCAAGATTTGGACCACCGGCGCGCAGTACGCCACCCGCATGTTCCTGCTGGTCAGGACGCGCGCGGCCGGCAAGCCGCAGGAAGGCATCACCTTCCTGCTGCTCGACATGGATACGCCTGGAATCACCGTCAAGCCGATCATCACCCTGGCCGGCGACCACGAGGTCAACCAGGTCTTCTTCGACGACGTCCGCGTGCCCAAGGCGAACCGCGTCGGCGACGAGAACCAGGGCTGGACCGTGGCCAAGTACCTGTTGGAATTCGAACGCGGCGGCACCGCTTACGGTCCGGGCCTGCGGGCGGCCGTGGAGCGGCTGAGGGGCATCGCCCGGGCCGAGCGCGGCGGCGGCGCGGCCCTGATCGAGGATTCGGGCTTCCGCCGCAAGCTGGACCGGGTCGAGATCGCCGTCGGGGCGCTCGACGCCACCGAGCAGCGCATGATGTCGGCGATGAGCCAGGGCCAGAATCCGGGTGCCGCTTCGTCGATGCTCAAGACCCGCGGCTCGGAGATGAACCAGCAGGTGAGCGAGCTGGCGGTCGAGGCCATCGCCTATTACGGCGCGCCCTACCAGCCCGACGCCCGCACGCCCGGCAGCAACGTGGCGCCGGTCGGCCCGGCGCATGGCGTGCCGGTGATGGCGCGCTATCTGAACTACCGCGCCGCCAGCATCTACGCCGGCTCGAACGAGATCCAGCGCAACATCATGGCGAAGCTGGTCCTGGGGCTTTGAGCATGGCGGGGGAGGCGGGTTCGTCGACGCGTGCGCGGGCGCTGGCCGGGGCGGCGGCCTATTTTGATGACGGCGGCTACTTCCGCGATCTGGCCCGCCGCGTCGCCATCCCCTCGACGGCGCAAGTGGCGGCGCACCGCCCCGCCCTCTACGCCTATCTGGGCGAGGAGCTCGGTCCGGCGCTGCAGGCGATGGGCTATCGCTGCGAGCTGTTCGAGAACCCGGCCGCCGGCGGCGGGCCGTTCCTGCTGGCCGAGCGGGACGAGGGCGACGAGTTGCCGACGGTGCTGACCTATGGCCACGGCGATGTCGTGCGCGGCCTGGAGGATGAGTGGCAGGACGGCCTCGACCCCTGGACCTTGACTGAGCGCGAGGGGCGCTGGTACGGCCGCGGCACCGCCGACAACAAGGGCCAGCACACGATCAACATCGCCGCCCTAGGCCAGGTCCTGGAGGTCCGCGGCCGGTTGGGCTTCAACTCCAAGGTCCTGATCGAGACCTCCGAGGAGATCGGCTCGCCGGGTCTCGCCGAGTTCGCCGAAGCCAACGCCGCAAGGCTGAAGGCGGACGTGCTGATCGGCTCCGACGGGCCGCGGCTGACGCCGGAGGCGCCGAGCATCTACATGGGCACGCGCGGCGCCATCAACTTCGAGCTCTCGGTCGATCTGCGCGCGGGCGGCCACCATTCCGGCAACTGGGGCGGGCTGATCTCCAATGCCGGCATCCGCCTTGCCAACGCCATTGCCTCGATCGTCGGTCCCAAGGGCGAGATCAGGCTGCCGGCGTTGAAGCCGGCCTCGATGCCGAATTCGGTGCGCATGGCGCTTGCCGACTGCATCGTCGACGGCGGCCCCGACGGACCGGCGATCGAAGCGGACTGGGGCGAGCCCGGCCTGACCCCGGCGGAGCGGGTCTTCGGCTGGAATTCGTTCGAAGTGCTGGCCTTCAAGGCCGGCAACCCGGAGCGCGTCGTCAACGCCATCCCGCCACGCGCCACCGCCTGGTGCCAGATCCGCTTCACCGTCGACCGCGAGCCTGAGAGCTTCCTGCCGGCGCTTCGCGAGCACCTCGACCGCGAGGGATTCGCCGACGTCGCGGTCGGGCAGAAGGCCGACGCCTTCCTGATGCGGGCGACCCGGCTGTTGCCGGACCATCCCTGGGTCAAGTGGACGGTGGCCTCGATCGCGCGGACCATGGGCCGGCCGCCGATGGTGGTGCCCAACCTCGGCGGCTCACTGCCCAACGACGTCTTCGCCGAAACGCTGAGCCTGCCGACGATCTGGGTGCCGCATTCTTACGCCTCGTGCTCGCAGCACGCGCCGAACGAGCACGTGCTGCCGCAGATCATGCGCGAGGGCCTGCTGATCATGACCGGCATCTTCTGGGATCTGGGCGAGGGCGGCACGCCGCGCGAAGCGGCATGAGCGCGACGTAGGAGGCTGCCAGGTCCGCCTTGTCCCGTTTCGACAGCATCACCCGCGCCCTCAGGCACCGCAACTACGGCATCTACACGGCCGGCAACGCCGTCTCGCTGATCGGCACCTGGATGCAGCGGATCGCCGTCGGCTGGCTGACCTGGAAGCTGACCGAGTCGGGCGCCTGGCTCGGGGCGGTCGCCTTCGCCGATCTCTTCCCCTCGGTCTTCATCGGCCCGATCGGCGGCGCCGTCGCCGACCGCATCAGTCGGCTCAAGGTGATCGCCGTCTCGCAAAGTCTCGCCGCGCTGCAGTCCGTGGCGCTGTTCGTGCTGACCTGGACGGACGTCATCACCATCGAAATTTTGTTCGCTCTGGTCCTGGTAAACGGCATCGTCATGGGCTTCAACCAGCCCTCGCGCCTGGCCCTGGTGCCGAGCCTGGTGCCGCGCGCGGAGTTATCCACCGCGGTCGCCATCAACGCCATCATCTTCAACCTGGCGCGCTTCCTGGGCCCGGCGCTGGCCGGCCTGCTGATCGTCTGGCTCGGCGTCGCCAGCGCCTTCGCCGCCAACGCGCTGACCTTCATCGCCTTCCTGCTGGCGCTGGCGAAGATCCGCCTGCCGGCCGACGAGGTGCGGCATCAGGCGGCCGGCCGCTCGATCTTCGGCGACGTCGGCGAGGGCGTGCGCTACGTCGCGCGCCATCCCGGCATCGGGCCGCTGCTGCTGCTCTCATTGGCGGTCTCGGTCGGGGTGCGACCGTTCGTCGAGCTGCTTCCCGGCTTCGCCGCCGAGGTCTTCGGGCGCGGCGCCGACGGACTGGCCATGCTGTCCTCGACCATCGGCATCGGCGCCATCGTCAGCGGCATTTGGCTGGCCCAGCGCCCCGAGACCCGGGGCCTCGGCCGCTTCACGCTGCTGGCCTTCGGCTTCGTCACCGTCTCCATCCTCGGCTTCGTCGCCACCGACGTCTTCTGGCTCGGCCTGGCGGCGGTGGCGCTCGCCGGCGTCGCCATGGTGATGAGCGGCGTCGGCACGCAGACCCTGATCCAGCTCACCGTCGAGCCGGACATGCGCGGCCGGGTGATGAGCCTCTACGGCATCATCTTCCGCGGCGGCCCGGCGGCCGGCGCCCTGGTCATCGGCGCCCTGTCCGAGCTTTTCGGCCTGCGCTGGCCGACCGCAGGCGCCGCCCTGCTGACCTTGGCCGTCTGGGCCTGGATCTGGCGCCGGCGCCGCCAGGACATCTTCGCCATGGAGGCGGGCGAGGCCCCGCCGGCCCGTTGAGCCGGGCTTGCCCTTGCGCGTAGCATGGCCGCCCGCGATGACAAGGAACGCCCGATGACCCAATCGCTGCCGCTCGCCGACATCACCGTGCTGGAGTTCAGCCATGCCATCATGGGTCCCTCCGCCGGCATGATCCTGGGCGATCTGGGCGCCGACGTGATCAAGATCGAGCCGGTGCCCGACGGCGACCGTACCCGCCGCCTGAAGAACGCCGGCGTCGGCTTCTTTCCCTTCTATTGCCGCAACAAGCGCAGCCTCGCCCTCGACACGCACGCGCCGGAATGCCGGCCGATCCTGGAGGCATTGATCAAGCGCGCCGACGTCATGATCGAGAACTTCGCCGTCGGCTCGATGGAGAAGCAGGGCCTGGGCTACGACGAGGTCTCAAAGATCAACCCGCGGCTCATCTACTGCGCGCTCAAGGGCTTCCTCTCCGGCCCCTACGAGAATCGCCGGGCCCTCGACGAGATCGCGCAGATGATGAGCGGACTCGCCTACATGACCGGGCCCAAGGGCCGCCCGCTCCGGGCCGGCACCTCGGTGATCGACGTCCTGGGCGGCATGAGCGCGGTGATCGGCACGCTGGCGGCGCTGCGCGAGCGCGAGGTCACCGGCAAGGGGCAGATGGTCAAGGCCGGACTGTTCGAGGCCGCCAGCTTCATCATGGGCCAGCAGGTGGCGCAGTACATGATCAGCGGCAAGCCGCTGGTGACGATGGCCGAGCCGGTGCGCGCCTGGGGCATCTACGACATCTTCCTCTCCTCGGACCAGAAGATGGTCTTCATCGGCGTCGTCACCGAGACCCAGTGGAAGCGCTTCTGCGAGGTCTTCGAACGGCCGGACCTCTTCGCCGACGCCAGGCTGGGCAGCAACGGCGACCGCGTCGACCAGCGCGAGTGGCTGATCCCGGCGCTGAAGGAGTTCTTCGCCCGCTTCACCGGCGCCGAGCTGCTGGCCAAGTCGGAGCAGGCCGAGCTCGCCTTCGGCCCGGTCAACCGGCCAGAGGACCTGATCGACGATCCCCACCTCAATTACGGCGGCCGCATGGTCGAGACGACGATGCCGGACGGCAAGCGGATCAAGACGCCGCGGCTGCCGATCGAGATGGGCGAGCGCTGGTTCTCCGCGCGCCGCGATCCGCCGCCGGTCAGCGGCCAGGCGCGGGAGATTCTGGCCGAGATCGGCATCGCCGAAGAGGAGGCCGAGCGGCTGGCCCGCGCCGGGCACTTGGTGCTGCCGGAGCGGCCGGCCTCGGAAGCGGCCGACTAAGGGGCGTCGCGGTCCGCTTCGGAGGCCACGAGATCCATCGGCTCGCCCGCCAGCTCCCGGCGCCGCTCGTTCAAGATTTTCAGGTTGCCGAGCGCCGCCTCGGGTCGCCGCGCGGCGACGCCGACCAGCAGCGCTTCGATCAGGGCGAGCGTGGCGGTATGCATGCTGAACATCTCGGCGCGACCGCGCGCGACGGCGAGAACCAGGTCGATGCGGTCGCGCAACCTGGCGCCCAGCGTGTCCGAAATCAGCAGCTTGTCGATGCCACGCCGGTCCGCTTCATCAAGCAGGACCGCAAGCTCTCGATAGACCCGTCCGTAGGCGAACATGACGAGCACGTCACCCTGGCGGAGCCTCTGCAAATCGTCCGCGAGAAGCAGACCGGTTTGCGTCAGTGCTAGTGTGTCGATGCCGAAGCGGGCGAGCTGGAAGGCAAGGTAACCGGCCATCGCGCTCGACGGACCGATACCGAAGACGACGACCCGACCGGCGCCGATCATGGCCTCGACGGCGGCTCGGAACTGCTCAGGCGTGATGTCGCGATGAAGGCATTCGATCGCCTGGCGGTGAATGGCCAGGGTCGCATCGAAGGCAGCCCCCATATCGTCTCCCACCTCTCGCAGGCTTCGGGCCAGACGCGTCGCGGGCGATAGGTACTCGCCGAGCTCGCTCGCCAGCGCACGCCGCAGCTCCTCCAAACCCGCGAAGCCCAGCGCCTTCGCCGTGCGCACCACGGTGGCATCGCTGGTGCCCGCCAGTGCCGCCAATGCGGCGGCCGAAGAGACGAGCACCTCGGCCGGGTTGTCACGGAGGAAGTGGGCGACCCGCCGCTCCGCCGGGCTGATCCGCGGCAACTTGGCCTCTACCCTCTCGCCGAAGCTCGGCCGTTGTTTCATCGCAGCATCCCGCGTTGACAGGCTTCGTAGTGTATACTACGAATTTATCGGAATTAGTAGTGAGTACGACTTATGGGGCGCAGAACGAGGTTGAATTGACAGACCCGGTCTCCTGGGGGGTCGCCGCCCCTGCCGTCGGCGCCGCCTTCGCCGCCTCCGCGGTCGAAGTCGTCGAGGCCTTCACCGTCGTTCTTGCCGTCGCGACCTTGCGCGGCTGGCGACCGGCCGTGTCGGGCACGCTCGTCGCCCTTGCCGCGCTGACTGGGCTGGTGCTGGTCCTGGGGCCATTGCTCGACCGGGTTCCGTTGCATCCGCTGCAGCTGGGAATCGGCGTCCTGCTCCTGCTGTTCGGCATGGGCTGGCTGCGCAAGGCGGTCTTGCGCGCCGCCGGGGTGATCCCCGTGCACGACGAGGAGGCCGCCTTTGCCGCGGAGACGAAGCATCTCGCCGCGGAGGCGCGGCGCCGGCACGCTTCGCTTGCATGGATCGCCGGCCTTGCCGCCTTCAAGGCCGCGCTGCTGGAAGGCCTGGAGGTCGTTTTCATCGTCATCGCGGTCGGCGCCGGGCGGGGGCTGCTCTGGCCGGCCGCCGCCGGCGCGCTGGCCGCGTGCGTCGCCGTCCTCGCCGTCGGCACCGTCGTGCACCGGCCGCTTTCCCGCGTGCCGGAGAACGCGCTCAAGTTCGGCGTCGGGGTGATGCTGTCCGCCTTCGGCGTCTTCTGGACCGGCGAAGGCCTCGGCGTGCAATGGCCGGGCGGGGACTTGATCCTGTTCCTGTTTGCCGCGCTCTTCCTTCTTACCGGCCTGGTGACGGCGAGCCTGCTGCGACGGCCGATCGGGGAGACCCCTCGGTGACGCTGCTTCGCGACATCGCCAGTGAGCTCATTGGCATGTTTCTGGCCGATGCGTGCCTGACCGGGGCTGTCCTGGCGCTGGTCTTGCTCGTAGCGGCGCTGACGCTGGGCCTCGGCGTCCCACCCCTGATCGCCGGAGGGGTGCTGCTTCTCGGTTGCCTCGTGATTCTGGCTGGGGTGGCGTGGCGCGAAGCGTCCCGTCAGGACCGGGTGTAACGCCGGTACCCCATCGGCGGCGGACGAGCCAAGCGAGGTTGACCCGCGCGCCAAGGCCTCATATCTTCCGGCGCGACGGGGATGGAGTCCCCCGAGATCAACCGCCGATGAGGCTGATGACTCCTGCTGCGCGGCGAACGCGGCGGGAGTGCTTTTGTGAGCGACCCGCCGGGGAGCGGGTTTTTTCACGCCCGCCGTCGCGCCGGCGATGAAGTCCGCCGCAACCGCCCACCCTGTGGGGCTAATGACTTCTGGAATGTACGCTGCGGCGATGAAACCCGCCGTGGCTCCGGAGGTTAAAGACGCCCGACACGGAGGGACACATGGTAGAGAACATTTGGCTGACGTCGGCGCTCTGGGTCGGGCTCGCGCTACTCGCGTCCCTAATATCCATCCGCATCGCAATTTCGGTGGCGCTGGTCGAGATCGTCGTCGGCGCTTTCGCCGGCAACCTCATCGGCCTGACACCGAACGACTGGGTCAGCTATCTCGCCGGGGTGGGAGCGGTGCTGCTGACCTTCCTGGCCGGCGCCGAGATCGACCCCGCGGTGATTAGACGGCACATCAGGTCGACCATGAGCATCGGCGTCGTCGGCTTTCTGGCGCCCTATCTGGGCGTGCTGGCTTACGCGCATTTCGTGCTCGACTGGCCCTGGCCGCAGGCGCAGATCGCCGGTATCGCCCTCTCCACGACCTCCGTCGCCGTGGTCTACGCGGTGATGGTGGAGACCGGCTTCAACCGCACCGAAATCGGCAAGATCATCCTCGCCGGCTGCTTCGTGAACGACGTCGGCACCGTGCTTGCCCTCGGCATCGTCTTCGCCAACTACAACCTCTGGCTCGCCCTCTTCGCCGCGGCAACCGGCTTGGCGCTCTGGCTGCTGCCGCGCTTCGTGCCCTGGTTCTTCGGCAAGGTCGGCGAGCGGGTGAGCGAGCCCGAGATCAAGCTCATCCTGCTGGTGCTGTTCACGCTCGGCGGCCTCGGCGCCATCGCCAAGAGCGAGGCGGTCCTGCCCGCCTATCTGGCCGGCATGGTGCTGGCGCCGTACTTCCTGAAAGAGCGCACCGTCGCCCACCGCATGCGCATGATCGCCTTCACGATCCTAACTCCCTTCTACTTCCTGAAGGCCGGCTCGCTGGTCAAGTTCGAGACCATCGCCGCCGCCGCCGGCCTGATCGCCGTCTTCCTGGCGGTGAAGATGGTGACGAAGTTCGCCGGCATCTGGCCGCTCACGCGGGCCTTCCGCTTCGAGCGCCGCGAGGGCATGTACACGACCCTGATGATGTCGACGGGCCTGACCTTCGGCACCATCTCGGCCCTGTTCGGCCTGACGAACGGCATCATCGACCAGGACCAGTACACGGTGCTGGTCACCGCGGTGATCGGCAGCGCCGTGGTGCCAACCCTCATCGCCCAGAAGTGGTTCCAGCCCGCCTTCAGAGAGCTGGAGGTTACGTCCGAGCCCGCGGAGGAAGCGCGCGATGTTTAAGAAGATTCTGCATGCCAATGACGGCTCCGAAGGCGCCTTCCGGGCGCTTGTCGTCGCTCTCGATCTGGCCAAGCGCCACAGGGCGGAGCTGCACATGGTCTCGGTGGAAGAGGTTCAGTGGCTGCCGGGGTCGCGCGAGGAGGTGATCGGCGAGAAGGGGTTGGCGAACCACAAGTTCGAGGCGGCGATCGGCCGCGCGACGGCGGAAGCCAAGAAGCGGCGGCAGAAGATCCAGGCGCATCTACTGGTCGGCCATCCGGTCAGGGCCATCTCAGAGTTCGTCCGGGAGAACGGCTTCGACATGCTGGTCATCGGCTATGTCGGGCATTCGCAGCTTTACGACATGCTGATCGGCGGGACCGCCGAGCGGCTGGTGCGGCTGACGCCCTGCACCGTCGTCGTCGTCAAGTAGACGGGTGGCGGCGCGGTCAAGACGACGGCGGCTGGCACGCCGAGCACTGGGTTTTTGAAGCCTGAGCTGCTGTGATACAACGCCGGGGACGGATCGCTGTGGGGGTGCCAATTATGAGCGAGGCGGAACGTCGGGAGGTCTGGGCCGAAGGCGACAGCTACGAGCGTTATGTCGGCCGCTGGAGCCGCGCGGTGGCGCGGCCGTTCCTGAGGTGGCTGGCCTGTCCCGGAGGCTGGCGTTGGCTTGACGTCGGCTGCGGCACGGGCGCTTTGTCAGAGGCGATACTTGCTACGCAGCGGCCGGAACGGCTGCTCGGTGTGGACGCCTCCGAGGGCTTTATCGAGACCGCCCGCGAGCAACAGGAGTTCGCCGGTGCCTGGTTCGAGATCGGCGATGCCACGGCGCTGCCGGCTTCGGACGGCGAGTTCGACGCCGCCGTCTCCGGCCTGGTGCTGAACTTCGTGCCCGCGCCGGCGCGCATGGCGGCGGAGATGCGGCGCGCCGTGGTGCCCGGCGGCACGGTCGGCCTCTATGTCTGGGACTATGCCGGCGAGATGCAGCTGATGCGGCGCTTCTGGGATGCGGCGGCGGCACTCGACCCGGCGGCGCGCGAGCTTGACGAGGGCGCGCGCTTTCCGATCTGCCGGCCGGACGCCCTGGAGGCCCTGTTCCGCGACGCCGGCTTGACGGAGGTCGAGACCCGCGCCATCGACGTGCCGACGATCTTCCAGGACTTCGACGACTTTTGGTCTCCCTTCCTCGGCGGCCAGGGGCCGGCACCGGGCTATTGCATGTCGCTCGGCGAGGCGGAACGGTCGGCACTGCGCGAGCGCCTGCGGGCGGAGCTGGCAATCGACACCGAGGGCCGCATCCGGCTTAACGCCCGCGCGCTGGCGGTCAAGGGCACGGCACCGGCCTAAGTGCCTCAGCTGCCGGCGGCGGGGGCCGGCGCGCGCACGACGCGGGCCCGGTCGCCAGGCAGCAGCAGCGCGCCAACGAACATCAGGGCGGCGGTCACGGCGAGCCAGAGATAGAGCGTCGCCGTGCCGTCGAACCAACGATAGCTCCAGGCCACCATGGCGACGCCCAGCGGCGCCACCGCGAAGCTGGCGACATACTTCAGGCCATAAACCAGGCCGCGGCGGCGCTGTGGCGAATAGCGCGCCAGCAGGATGTTCTCGACCGGCCCCGAGAGATCGAGGGTGAAGGAGACGATGACGGCGACCGCCAGCACCGGCCAGCCGCCGACCGCCATGGCCAGCAGCATCGCCGGGATCTTGACCGCGAAGCTCAGCGCGTAGACCCACTTCAAGGGATAGCGGTCGGCGAGCCAGCCGCCGAGCACTTGGCCGCTGGCGCCGACCAGGTAGGCGACCGTGACCAGCAGGCCGACGGTCGCGGTGTCCAGTGTCCCCTCGCTCAGGAGGTCGGCGCTGAGCCACTTCGGCAGCACCGTGGTGAAGGCGGTGTAGAACAGCGAGCCCAGCACCATGGTGATGGCCAGGATCAGGAAGGCGCGAACCAGGTCGGTGTGCGTCTCCGGCGCCGCCGGCGTCAGGTCGCTGTCGCGGTCGACCACCTGGCCGCTGCCGTAGAGCCAAGCCAGCGCCAGGCCGGCCAGCATCGAGAGGCCGCCGGGGACGATGAAGGCGCTGCGCCAACCGATGATCTCGGTGAGGCCGCCGGCGATCAGCGAGGCCAGCGCCAGGCCGATGCTGCCCATGATGCCGACCATGGCCAGGGTCTTGCCGCGGCCGACCGCGTTCTTGACCGCCCAGGCCATGCCGACCGGGTGGTAGATCGAGGCGAACAGGCCCAGCAGCGACAGCGCCACCAGCAGGCCTGCCTGACCCTCGACCAGGCCGGCGAAGATGGTCGAGAGGCCGGCGCCGACGAAAAACAGGATCATCAGGCGGACTTCGCCGTAGCGGTCGCTGAGCCAGCCGGCGACCGGCGCGCCGGCACCAATCAGGAAGGTGCCGAGGGTCCACAGCTGGATCAGCTCGTCGTAGCCGAGCCCCCACTCCCGCTCCAGCGCCAGCACGATGGTCAGGAACAGGCTGACCAGGATGTGCATGGTGGCGTGGCCGAGGCAGGAGAAGCCGATCGCCAGTTTCGGTGAATAGAGGTCCCGCATGGCTGTCTAGATACGCCAGCTGAACCGGCGGCGAAAGCCTCAGTCCAGGCCGCGCACGAACTCGGCGACGGCCCGTCCGATCTCGGCCGGGGAGTCTTCCTGGATGAAATGGCTGCCCGCGACCGTGACCTCGTTCTGGTTCGGCCAGCCGCGGCAGAACTCGCGTTGTGCCCCGATCAGGATGGAGCCGGGATCGGCGTTGACGAACAGCTTGGGTGGCCCGCCCCGGCTCAGCCACTCGGCATACGCGGCGACGATCGCCGTCACGTCCGCCGGCTCGCCGTCGATCGGGATCTCGCGCGGCCAGGTCAAGGTCGGCCGCCGGCTCTCCCCCGCCTCCAGATAGGGCTGGCGGTAAACCGCCATCTCGGCCTCGCCCAGGCCGCGCAACACGCTCGCCGGCAGAATCCGTTCGACGAAAACGTTCTTCTGCAGCACCAGCTCCTCGCCAGCGGGACTGCGCATTCCCTGGAAAATCTTGCGCGCCGGCTCCGGCCACTCGTCCCAGGCCAGCGGCCGGACGAGCGCCTCCATGTAGGCGATGCCGCGGACCTGCTCGGGGAAGCGGCGGGCGCGATGGAAGCCCAGCGCCGAGCCCCAATCGTGTACCACCAGCACCACATCGGCGTTGAGGCCCAGGGCTTCGAACCAGGCGTCCAGATAGCGCGCGTGATCCTGGAAGCGGTAGCTGCCGTTCGGCTCCTTGCCCGACCGGCCCATGCCGATCAGGTCCGGCGCCAGGCAGCGTCCGACGTCCTGCAGTAGGGGGATGACGTTGCGCCAGAGGTAGGACGAGGTCGGGTTGCCGTGCAGCAGCACGATCGGCGCGCCGGCGCCGACGTCGACGTAAGCGATCTCGCTGTCGAGCACGGCGATGCGCTGGCGCGGATAGGTGTCGGCGGCGGAGATCTCGGTGCTGCTCATGCCGTTCTCACGATCTTCGTGGCGGGGACTGGGCTTGCGGCTCCTTGATAACATCATTCACGATGGCCGGCACCGGGATCGCGAAGGAGTGATGTGACGATGGCTGAGGCATTGCCGCTCGAGGGCATTACCGTGGTCGAGTTCGGCGGCAGCATCGCCGGGCCGTTCGGCGGCTGGGTGCTGGCCGAGTTGGGCGCCGAGGTGTTCAAGATCGAGCGCGTCGAGGGCGACGACTCACGCGGCTGGGGGCCGCCGTTCTATCAGGGCGGCTCGTCGATGTTCCACGCGCTGAACCGCAACAAGCGCTCGGTGGTCGCCGATCTGACCGATCCCGAGGCGGTCGACAAGCTCAAGCGCTTCATCGTCGACAAGGCCGACGTCGTGTTGCAAAACCTGCGCGCCGGCGCCCTGGTCCGCTTTGGTCTCGGCGCTGAGACCTTGCTGAAGGAAAACCCGCGGCTGATCTATTGCAACCTGAACGCCTACGGCAGCCGCGGCCCGCTTGCCGACAAGCCCGGCTACGATCTGCTGATGCAGGGCCTGGCGGGGATGATGAGCGTGACCGGCGAGCCCGACGGCGCGCCGGTGCGGGCCGGGGTTTCCGTCGTCGACGAGGCCGGCGGCTTCTGGTGCGTGGTCGGCATCCTCTCGGCCCTGCATCGCCGGCAGGCGACCGGAAAGGGCGGCGTGATCGATGCCTCGCTGTTCGAGACCGCGCTGTGCTGGATGGCTTTTCACACCATCGACTATCAGCTCTCCGGCAGGGTGCCGCAGCGCGCCGGCTCCGGCATGCGCGGCCTGACGCCCTACCAGGCCTACGCCTGCGCCGACGGTCACTTGATCGTCGCCGCGCCCAATGACCGGCTGTTCGCGCGCCTGGTCGAGGTCCTGGGACATCCGGAGTGGGCGCGGGATCCGCGCTTCGTCTCCAGCGCTGATCGGGCCGAGAACCGGGTGCTGCTGAACCGCATGCTCGCCGAAGCGCTGTCGCGCCAGCCCCGCGGCTATTGGCAGGAGCGCCTGGACGCGGTCGGCATTCCCGCGGCGCCGATCCAGACCGTGGACGAGGTGCTGGCGCACCCGCAGACCGAGGCCGTCGAACTGTTGCAGCCGACGGCCGACGGGGTCGTGAAGCTGACCGGGCTGCCGCTGCGCTTCGACGGCGACCGCCCACCGTTGCGTTGGACCGCGCCCGACCTCGGCCGCGACACCGACAAGGTGTTCGGCCGTGGTTGAGGCTGGACCGCACACCCGGCATGATCGATCCGGCCCCAAAAACACCGCAACCGGCGAGGACCCGATGAAGCTGATTGACGAGATTGCCGCCTGCCACGACGAGCTGACCCAGTGGCGGCGCGATATTCACGCCCATCCGGAACTCGGCTTCGAGGAGCACCGGACCTCGGACATCGTCGCCGACAAGCTGCAGTCGTTCGGCCTGGAGGTGCACCGCGGCCTCGGCAAGACCGGCGTCGTCGCTTCGCTCAGGGTCGGCAACAGCCAGCGGGCGATCGGCCTGCGCGCCGACATGGATGCGCTGCCGATCCAGGAAGCCAACGGCTTCGACTACCGCTCGCGCCACGACGGCAAGATGCACGCCTGCGGCCACGACGGGCACACGACGATGCTGCTGGGCGCGGCCCGCCACCTGTGCCAGACGCGCGGCTTCGACGGCTGCGTCCACTTCATCTTCCAGCCGGCCGAGGAGGGCCTGGGCGGCGCCAAGGCGATGGTGGACGAGGGCCTGTTCGAGCAGTTTCCGATGGAGGCGGTCTACGGCATGCACAACGGCCCCGGGCTGCCGGTCGGCTCCTTCGCCATCCGGCCCGGCGCCATGATGGCCGGCGGGGCTTTCTTCGACGTTGCGATCACCGGCGTCGGCGCCCATGGCGCCCGCCCGGAGGCGGGCATCGATCCGGTGGTTGTGGCAGCGCACATCACCACGGCCTTGCAGACCATCGTCTCGCGCAACGCCCGGCCGATCGACACGGTGGTGCTGTCGATCACCCGGATCCACGGCGGCGAAGCCTACAACGTGATCCCGCAGACGGCGCGGCTCAGCGGCACGGTACGCGTCTTCAGCCGCGACAGCATGCAGATGGTCGAGGAGCGGATGCGGCAGATCGCCGGCGGCGTGGCGCAGGGCTTCGGAGCCACGGCGGAGGTCGACTTCCGCGAGGTGTTCCTGCCGCTGGTCAATACGCCGGAAGAGACCGAGTTCGTCGCCGATGTCGCCGCCAGCCTGGTCGGCGAGGACAACGTCGACCGCCGCCGGCCGCTGATCATGGCCTCGGAAGATTTCAGCTACATGCTCAACGCCTGTCCGGGCGCCTATATCAACATCGGCAACGGCGACGGCGAGGGCGCATGCCAGGTGCACAACCCCGGCTACGACTTCAACGATGAGATTCTGGCGCTTGGCGCCAGCTACTGGGTCAAGCTAGTGGAAAGCAAGCTGGCCAAGGAAGCGCTCTGAATTGCGGGCGCGGCGCGGCCGGCCGCGGAGCGGGTGATGGCCGCGTCCTGGTCCATAATCGCGGTGTTGCCGCTGGCGCTCTGGCTCTATCTGACCTGTTTTCGCGGCGGCTTCTGGCGGGCGGCGGAACGGCTGGGCGACGATCCGGCCGAACCGGCCGCTTGGCCCGAGGTGGTCGCCATCGTGCCGGCCCGCGATGAGGCGGACACGATCGGCGAGGCCGTTGGCTCACTGTTGCGCCAGGATTATCCGGGTCGGTTCTCGATCATCGTCGTCGACGACCAGAGCGAGGACGGTACTGCCGCCGTCGCCCGGGCCACCGCGGCGGCTGCCGACGCCGCCCATAGCCTCACCGTGGTCCGCAGTGCGCCGCTGCCCGAGGGCTGGACCGGCAAGGTCTGGGCCATGGCGACGGGCGTGAGGCTGGCGGACGAGCGCCATGCCGGGGCCCGGCTGCTGCTGTTCACCGACGCCGACATCGCTCATCCGCCGGCGGGCTTGCGCCGGCTTGTCGCCAAGGCCGAGGCGGAGCAGCTGGACCTGATCTCCTTGATGGCGCTGCTGGCGAAGCAGGGTGCGTGGCAGGCGCTGCTGATCCCGGCCTTCGTCTTCTTCTTTCAGAAGCTTTATCCTTTCCCCTGGGTCAACGATCCCTCTCGACGGACCGCCGCGGCGGCCGGTGGCTGCATGCTGGTCCGCGCGAAAACGTTGCAGTGTGCGGGCGGCTTGGCAACGATCCGCGCCGCGGTGATTGACGACTGCGCCCTCGCCCGCCTGATCGCCGATGGCGGCGGCCGCCTCTGGTTGGGCCTGGGGCTGGAGACGCGCGGCTTGCGCCCCTACGACGGGCTGGGCGGCGTCTGGCGCATGGTCGCGCGCTCGGCCTATAGCCAGCTCGGCTACTCGCCCTGGGCGCTCGCCGGCACAGTTGCCGGCATGGCGGTCGCCTATCTGTTGGCGCCGCTGCTGGTCCTGGGCTGGCCTTGGCATGATGACGCGGTTGCGCTGACACTGGCGCTTGCCGCGTGGGGGCTGATGGCGCTGAGCTTCCGGTCGACGCTGGCGTTGTACGGGAAAGGGCCACAGATGGCGCCGCTGTTGCCGCTGGCCGGGTTGCTCTACACACTGATGACGATCGATTCCGCGTATCGCCATGCGCGCGGCCGGGGCGCCGCCTGGAAAGGCAGGGTCGGGGTCGGGCATCGCAGGTCCAAGCGGCTTGAACACAGGCGTCGAAGCGGCTAACCAGAAGCCAACCTGCGCGCCTGCCGACGCTGTCGGTCGGGATATAAGCACTCAGGAGACGCCGTTTGGGGACGCCGCTCGGCCGCACCACGCCGCATGACACCTTGGAGCCGTTGCCGCTGAGCGAGGCTCAGGCGCGCCGGCACGTGCATGGACTGGTACGTCGTGCCGGTTCGTCGTTCTTCTGGGCCATGCGCATGCTGCCGTCCGAGCGGCGCGAAGCCGTCTATGCCATCTATGCCTTCTGCCGCGAAGTCGACGACATCGCCGACGAGGACGGCGATGCCGAGGACAAGGTGGCGCGGCTTCGCGCGTGGCGCCAGGAAATCGCGGGCCTTTATGCCGGCCGCGCCGCGACCCCGACCGGTGTCGCGCTGCTGCGCGACATTACCCGCTTCGATTTGCCTCGCGAGGAGTTCCTGCGCCTGATCGATGCAGTCGAAGTTGACGCCAATACCATCGTGCATGCCCCAAGGCTGGACGAGCTCGGCCACTATTGCCGCGGCGTTGCCGGGGCCGTCGGCATGCTGCTGATCCGTATTTTCGGGGCTCGCGGCGTTGATGCCGAGGCCTTCGCCGTGGCCTTGGCCGAGGCGCTGCAATTGACCAACATCCTGCGCGATCTGGCCGAGGACGCGGCGCGCGGACGCCTCTATCTGCCTCGCGAGGCGCTGGCGCAGGCCGGCATCGAGCCGGCCGCTCCACTCAACGCGATCCTGGCCGATCCTCGATTGCCGGCGGTTTGCGATCTGGTGGCCGAGCGCGCGGAGGCGCGCTTTGCCGAGGCCGAACGCCGGCTCGAGCACTGCGACCGCCGGGCCTTGAAGTCGGCTCTGGTGATGGGCGACGTCTATCACGAGCTGCTGCGGCGGCTGCGGCGGCGAGGCTGGCGCGAGCTTGACCGCCGGGTGCGGGTGGGCCGCTTCTACCAGCTTCGAGTTGCCTTGCGTTATATGTTGTTTTGAGAGATGAAGTGGGGCCTGTCGCGGCCGTCGCGCGGACGACGTCTGGCGCACCGCATCGTCGCGGGGAAACGACGTCGCGGGCTCGGGTCCACGGCGCGGCTTCGTGCGGGTCTTGATCTGGTAGATTGGCGGAGTAAGACGAGTTGGCAATGAGCCGTTACGACGAAAAGCAGAAAACCAAGTCTGACGCGCAGCCCTCGCTCACCCAGCTCGTCGACAGCACGATCGACGAGGCCAGGGAAGCACTGCTCGGCTTGCAACAGGCGGACGGTCACTGGGTGTTCGAGCTGGAGGCGGATTCCACGATCCCCTCCGAGTACATCTTCCTCAAGCACTACCTGGACGAGGTCGACGAGGCGGTCGAGGCGAAGATCGCCAACTATCTCAGGGCCAATCAGGCCCAGCACGGCGGCTGGCCGCTGTTCGCCGACGGCCCGTTCGACATCAGCGCCTCGGTGAAGGCGTACTTCGCGTTGAAGCTGGCCGGCGATGATCCCGAGGCGCCGCACATGCGCCGCGCCCGCGAGGCGATCCTGGCGCACGGCGGGACCGAGAGCACGAACGTCTTCACCCGATTCAGCCTGGCTCTGTTCGGCCAGGTGCCGTGGCGGGCGGTGCCGTTCATGCCGATCGAGATCATGCTGCTGCCACGGTGGTTCCCCTTCCACCTCTCGAAGGTGTCGTACTGGTCGCGGACGGTGATCGTGCCGCTGCTGGTCATCATGGCGTTGAAGCCGCGGGCGCGGAATCCAAAGAAGGTCAGCATCCTGGAGCTGTTCCGCGAGCACCCCGAGCACGTCGGCCGGTACAACGCCAATCCGACCGGCGACCGCCTGGGCAATCTGTTTCTCGCCGCCGACAGCGCGCTCAGGCGGTTCGAGCCCTATCTGCCGAAAGTCAGCCGGCAGCTGGCGATCCAGAAGGCGATCGACTTCATTACGCCGCGTCTGAACGGCGAGGACGGGCTGGGCGGCATCTTTCCCGCCATGGCCAACGCGATCATGGCGATGGATGCGCTCGGCTATGGCAAGGACCACCCTGATCTGGTGACGGCCAAGCGCTCGGTCGACAAGCTGCTGTCGCTGCAGGGCGACCGCGGCTATTGCCAGCCCTGCCTGTCGCCGATCTGGGACACAACCTTGGCCCTGCACGCCCTATTGGAGGCGGGCGAGCCGCCGGACAGCCCGAAGATGGTCGCGGCCTTCGAATGGATGCTGGAGCGGCAGATCCTGAACGAAGTCGGCGACTGGTCAATCAAGCGCACCGGATTGAAGCCCGGCGGCTGGGCCTTTCAATACTGGAATGACTTCTACCCCGACGTCGACGACACCGCAGTGGTCGTCAGCACCATGCAGCGGGCCGCGAGCGGGCGCTATCAGAACGCCATTCGCCGCGCCACCGATTGGATCATCGGGATGCAGAGCAGCAACGGCGGCTGGGGCGCTTTTGACGTCGACAACACGTATTTCTACCTGACGCACATCCCCTTTGCCGACCACGGCGCCTTGCTCGATCCGCCAACCGCCGACGTCACCGCGCGCTGCGTGATGATGCTGGCCCAACTCGGCTACCCGCGCAGCCATCCGGCGCTGCGCCGCGGTTTGGAATACCTGTGGCACGAGCAGGAGAAGGAAGGTTCGTGGTACGGGCGCTGGGGCGTCAACCACATTTATGGCACCTGGTCGGTGCTCTCGGCGCTTGAGGCGGCGGGCGAGGACATGTCGGCGCCGTACGTCCGCAAGGCGGTGAGCTGGCTGTTGGAACGTCAGAGCGGCGACGGCGGTTGGGGCGAGGACTGCGCCACCTACGCCCCGGAGAACCGCGATCTGATGAAGTCCAGCACGCCCTCGCAGACGGCCTGGGCGCTGCTCGGACTGATGGCCGCCGGCGAGGTCGACGGCGCGGCGGCGCGGCGCGGCGTCACCTATCTGCTGAATGCCCCGCGCAGCGGCGCGAACTGGGTCGAGAATCTGTATACCGGCACCGGTTTCCCCCGCGTCTTCTATCTGAAGTACCACGGCTACAGCGCCTACTTTCCGCTCTGGGCGCTGGCCCGCTATCGCAACCTGATGCGGGGCCGCGACGAGGTCCTGCGCTACGGCACCTGATGCGCCTCGGCGTGGTCACCGGCCTGAGGATCGAAGCGGGCCGATTCGCGGCGCAGGATCCTCTATCCCTGATCGCGACCGGCGCCGGCGCCGGGGCCCGCGAGGCCTGCCGGCGGCTGCTCGATGACGGAGCGCAGGCGTTGCTCGGCTTGGGGCTTGCCGGAGGCCTCGAGGACGATGTCGGCCCCGGCGAGATCATCCTCGCGGATGACGTCCGGCTGCCGTCCGGCGCGCTCCGCCCGTGCGACGGAGCGTGGCGCGCGCATCTGCAGGCGCTGCTGCTGCGGCGGCCCTGGACGGTTCGCACCGGGACGCTGCTCGGCAGCGAGCAGGTCATCGGTAGTCCTGCGGAAAAGCGCGAGCTGGCGGCCACGGGGGCGATCGCCGTCGACACCGAAAGCCATCACCTGGCCATTGCCGCCGGCGAGGCTGCGATGCCCTTCGCCGTCATCCGCGTCGTGGCAGACCGCGCCCAGGACCATTTGCCGGTGTTCGCCGCCGACACATATGACGACGGCGGGCGCCTGCGTCTGTCTGCCGTGCTTGGCGGGTTGCTGCGCCACCCGGGCGAGCTGCCGGCACTGTTGCGCCTGGCCCGGCAGAGCCGGCAGGCGTTGGCGGTGCTAGGCGGCGTTGGTCGACTGGGAGCCGCCCTCGGGCCGCCCTAGCCGGTCCATTTGGCCGGCGACCAGGTCCTCGAAGACGTAATCGGCCGGGCGCTGGTCGCGGAGCGAGACTTCGGGCGCCATCGGTCCTTCGGTGCGAACCCCGCGCAGCGCCACCTTGAGCGCCCTCAACGGCCGCTTAAGCGTGTCGTTGACCGCGGTCGCCTCGTAGCCGCAGTGAACCATGCAGTCGGCGCACTTCTCGTAGTTGCCGGTGCCGTAGCGCTCCCACTCGGTCTCGTCCATCAGCTCGGCGAAACTCGCGACATAGCCCTCGTTCAAGAGGTAGCAGGGCCGTTGCCAGCCGAAGATGTTGCGGGTCGGGTTTCCCCATGGCGTGCAATGGTAGGTCTGGTTGCCGGCCAGGAAATCGAGGAACAGGCTGGACTGGCTGAAGCGCCAGCGCCGCTTCGGATCGCGGCGGAAGACGTCGCGGAACAGCTCCTTCGACTTGCGCCGATTCAGGAAATGCTTCTGGTCCGGCGCCCGCTCGTAGGAATAGCCCGGCGAGACGGTGATGCCCTCCACTCCGAGATCGGTGGCGAAGTCGAAAAACTCGGCGACTTCCGCCGCCGGCACGCCGTCGAACAGCGTGGTGTTGACGTTGACGCGAAAGCCCTTGTCCCGGACCAGGCGGATCGCCGCCACCGCCCGCTCGAAGACGCCGTCCTGACAGACCGCGCGGTCGTGATGCTCCTGCAGGCCGTCGAGATGGATCGAGAAGGTCAGGTAGGGGCTGGGTTCGAACAGGTCCAGCTTCTTTTCCAGCAGCAGGGCGTTGGTGCACAGATAGACGAAACGGCGGTCGGCGATCATCGCCTTGACGATCTCGCCGATCTCGCGGTGCAGAAGCGGCTCGCCGCCGGCGATCGAGACGATCGGCGCGCCGCACTCGCGCGCCGCCCGCAGGCAGTCTTCGATGCTCAGGCGCTTGTTCAGGATGGCGGCCGGATAGTCGATCTTGCCGCAACCGGCGCAGGCCAGGTTGCAACGGAACAGCGGCTCCAGCATCAGCACCAGCGGATAGCGCCGCCGGCCGCTCAGACGCTGCTTCAGGATATAGGCGCCGACGCGCAGCTGCTGTCGCAAGGGAACCGGCATGCGCTCAAACTCTCAACCTGCTTCGAAGCCCCGTGGCAACGGCGGCACTATGGATCAGGATCGCCGGCCGGTCCAGGGTCGTTTCCCGGGGCGACCTCCACCTTGGTCCGCCGCGTCCCCGCCGGTGGGTTGCGGCGGAACGGTCATTCCGGCGGCGCCTGCAGAAGTGGGAAAATCCTCTGCGCAGCCTCCTCCAGGTCTTCGGGGAAGTCGATCTCGATCCAGGGCAGCTCGCTGACGTCCTCGTAGCCGAAGGGTTCGGGCGCCGCCACCAGCAGGTCGCGCATCGGCTCTTCGTAAATGACGCCGAAATTGCGGGCCTCGATATAGGGACGGATCTTGTCGCGCTGCAGGCGGGCCATGGCCGGGCTGTAACGGATGAAACCGATCCACTGGCCCTGCCAGTCGTGGGCGGCGCGGGGCTGCTTGTGGAAGTCGACGATTTGCTCGTCACGGATGCAGACCCGGAGCGGATCCTCGTCCTCGCCAACCTCGCGATCGAGCAGCAGACAGTTGAGGTGGCGCGAGCGCAGGAGCCGCGCCATCAGGCGATGGTCGTAGAGGACGTCCGCATCCATCAGCACCGACGGCACCTCGGCGGCGAATTCCTGCGACAGGCACCAGAGCGAGCCCAGCGAGCCGTCGCGATAGTTCGGATTCTCCACCAGGCGAACGAAGTCTTCGGCGCCGATCGCTTGCACCTCGCGGGCGATCTGATCGGCCCGGTAGCCGACCACCATGACCAGTTCGCGGATGTCGAAATGACGCAGGATCTCGACATGGCGTTGCAACAGGCTGCGCCCGCCGAAACGCAGCAGCACCTTCGGCGGCGCCTCATGGTCCGGATCGAGGCGGCTTCCAGCCCCGGCGGCAAGCATGTAGGCCGTCGTCACGTAAGCTCACTCCTCGTGTCGGGCTGGTACCGGTTTGGCGTCGGAGAGTCTGCCGTGCGTCAGGACGGACATCAGGCTCGGCAGTACCACGAGCGTGCACACAAGCATGTAAACAGTGGCGATCGTCAAGAGCTGGCCCATGCTCGACATACCCCGATGCGCCGAGATCGCCAAGCTGCCGAATGAGGCGAGCGTGGTCAGTGTGCTGAACGATATCGCCCGGGGCGTGGTCGTGAGCATCAGCGCCGCAGCGTCGGAGAGCTGCCGGCGACGCTCGACCAGATGCACGCTGCTGGCGATGCCGAGGCCGAACAGCAGGGGCAGGACGATGACGTTGGCGAAATTTAGGGCCAGGCCGAGAGCCGCTGCCGTCGCCAGGGTCAACACCGCGGCCAGAGCCAGCGGCGCCAGGGTCAGCGCGACCGAGGTCAGGCGACGATAGAACAGCAGCAGCAGCACGGCGACCGCAGCGACCGCGAGCAGGGTTGCCTCGCCGAAGGCAGCGACGACGATATCGCCAGCTTCGCTGACCGTGACCGAGCTGCCGCTGGCGTTGGGCGCAAGGGCGAGGACCGCCTTCACGAACTCGCGCATGCGGCCGGTACCGGCATAGCCGTCCGCCGGCAGCGCCTGAATGCGGTAGCTGCCGTCCTGTCCGATCCAGTGCCGGGTCAGGCTCGCCGGCAATGTCGCCAGGTCGACCGGCGCCGCGCTCAACGCCAGGCGCAGGTCGTCGAGGAAGGACCCGAGGTGGACGGTAAGCCGCGCTTCGAGCTCGGCCAGCGAGGCGGGCGACTGCGCAAAGGGCTGCAGCGCGCTCTTGAGCCGCGAGGCCGCTGATGCCAGCGCCCTGCCGTCGCCCGATGCGGGCGAGGCGATGCCGCCGAGCCGCGTCAGCAACCCGTCGAGGGCGCCGGCACGGTCCGCCGGCGACAACGCCGGGGGCGCGCCGGACTGCAGCAGCGGCCCCAGGAAAATGGCCATGTCCTGAATCAGGGCCAGTTTCGCCGCCTGCCGTCCGGGGACGAAGTCGGCGATGGTCCGGGCTTCTCGAACTTGCGGCAGCGCGGCCAGCCGGTCGGCCAGCGCTTGCGCCGTCTCGGCACTCGGAGCCAGCACCTCGGCCGCATAGACGCCGCCTTCGGATTGTCGCGCCAGCTCCTGAAAGGTGGTGAAGGATTCGCTCTCGGGGTCCTTCAGGTTCACTGGGTTGAAGTCGAAGCCGAGGCGGGGCAGCGCCACAAGGCCGGCAACCAGGACCAGGAAAGAAGCGGCCAGGATGATGCGGCGGTGACGGGCCACCAGGCGGTCGAGCCAATGCCAGAGATCGCGGCGCGGCAGGCGCCGCCCGTCGCTGCCCGGGATCAGCGCCAACAGCGCCGGCAGCACGGTGAAGTTGACCGTAAGGGCGATGAACATGCTGGTGCCCGAGATCAGGCCGAGCTCGGCGAAGCCACGATAGTCCGTCGGCAGGAAGGCATAGAAACCCACGCCGGCGCCCAAGGCGGCGATGGCCAGGCCGCGGCCCACCCCAAGCCCGGCCCGCCGAATCGCCTGCTCGCGGGTGCCGCCGGCGTCGAGCTCTTCACGGTAGCGCAGGCAGAAGTGGATGGAAAAGTCCACGCCGAGGCCGAGGAACAGCACGGCGAACGCGAGCGAGATCAGGTTCAGATGGCCGATCGCCAGCGCCGCGAAGGCTCCGGTCCAGATCAACCCGATGCCCAGGGTGAGCAGGGTCGCGACGATCAGCCGCAGCGAGCGCAGGCCGAAGCCGAGCAGCAGCAGCACCAGGAACAGCGACAGACCCGCCGCCGTCTTGCCGCCGAGCTCGGCGCTCTTCAGCTCTTCGTATTCGAGGGCGACCGAGCCGGTCAGCCGCAGCCGCACGCCCTCGGTCGTCTCGAGATCCAGTGCGCGCGCCAGCCGGCGCACCTCGGCGATGGCCGCTTCTGCTGGGCTCACGCGGCCGAAATCAAGCCTCGGCTGGGAAAGGATGACGCGGCGGGCCGGTTTCGCGCTCCGAGGCTCAAGGTCGAAGAGGCCGCGCCAGGACAATTGCCCCGGCTGGTCCGCGGCGGTTCGCTCGGCGACCGCGGCGATCTGCCCGATGACCCGGTGCAGCAGATCCGCCGGCACGGCGCCGTCGTCCAGGTGCTCGAGTGCCAATCCCAGGGCTTCGAACAGGCCGCGCAAATTCGGATCGGCGGCGAGGGCAGCGAGAAACGGCGAGGCCGCCGCCATCCGGTCGCTGAGCTCGCCAAGCTCGTCGAGGCCGAGATAAAGCAGTCCGTTGCGCCGGAAGTACGGCTCGCTGCCCGGCGCCCAGACGTCGGGGAACATGGGCGAGGCGCGCAGCGCCGCGACCAGCACGGCGGACGCGGCCTGCGCCGCCTCCGCGGACGGTGCATCGAGTACCATCACCAGAAGGTCGCTGTCCTGCGGAAACGCCCGCATGTAGGCGGCGCCGTTGCGCCGGAAGGCCGCGTCCGACGAGATCATCTCGGTCGTGTCGGTATCTATCGAAAGGCCGGTCAGCACCAGATGCAGGGCCGCGGCCGTGACCGCGATCGCGGCCAGCAGAACGGCGATCCGGCCCCTGACCGCCAAGGCGAGCAGCCGGTCCAAGGCTGCCGGCCGGCCGGCGTCCGGGCCCCGGTCGGTCACCGCCGGGCCGGGTGCCACTTTTCTGCCGTCTGAGAGCGCATATATTCCTGAGCAACCACAGTTGCGGTGACCGCGTTGTCTGGGTCGGCCCGCGGACGTCGCCGCACACCTGATAGCGTTCCGCCGCCCCGACCGCAACAGAAGGAAGCGACGGATGAAACGAGGGCTGGGGCTGCTGGCCCTGCTGCTTTTGCTGGCATCACCGGCCGCCGCGGCGGCGGAGCGGCCGGGCCAGGTCGTCGAGCGGCTGAACGCCGGGTTGCTGGAGATCATGCGGAGCGCCGAGACGCTGGGATATGAGGGCCGCTTCGAGCGCTTCGCGACGCTTCTGGAGGATACCTACAACCTGGCGGCCATGGCCCGTGCCGCCGTCGGCCGGCAGTGGGAACAACTGAGCGAGACGCAACGCCTGCGCCTGGTCGATGCCTTCAGCCGCATGACCCGAGCCACTTACGCCAGCCGCTTCAAAGGCTATTCCGGTGAGCGGTTCGAGGTCCTGGGGCGCGAGCCGGCGCTGCAGGACCTGGTCCTGGTCAAGAGCCGTCTGGTGAAGTCCGACGGCGAGAGCGTGGCGCTCAACTACATGACCCAGCTTTTCGACGGGCGGTGGCGAATCGTCGATGTCCACCTCGATGCCAAGTACAGCGAGCTGGCGCGGCTGCGGGCCGAGTTCGGCTCGGTGCTGCGGCGCGAGGGCCTGGACGCCTTGATGGCCAAGATCGAAGCCAAGATCGCCCGCGCCGCCAACGGCGGCTGAGCGCCCGCCGGCCCGCCACCGTCATGGCAGCGATCACAATCCGCCCCGGCCTTGCCATCGACGAGGGCGAGTTCGAGTTGCATTTCGTCCGTGCCTCAGGACCCGGCGGACAGAACGTCAACAAGGTGGCGACCGCGGTGCAGCTCCGCTTCGACGTCGCCGCTTCGACGCTGCCCGACGAGGTCAAGGCGCGGCTGCGCCGTCACGCCGGGCGGCGGCTGACCCGGGACGGCGTCCTGGTGCTGGACGCCCGCCGCCACCGCACGCAGGAACGGAACCGCCAGGACGCCATCGCGCGCCTGGTCGAGTTGATCGGCCGCGCCGCAGTGCGGCCGCGGCCGCGGCGCCCGACGAAGCCGTCGCGGGCGGCCCGGGCCGCGCGTTTACAGACCAAGCGCAGGCGCGGCCAGCTGAAGCGGGTCCGCCGGCCCGCCTCGCGCGACGAGGCTTGAGCCGCGGACTCAGCCCTACCTGGCGCCGACTTCGCCGAGGGGGCGGCGCAGCAGGATTGCCAGTGGGATCGTCAGGGCGACAAAGCCGCTCAGCACCGCAAGGGTGGTCAACACCCCGAAGCCGTCGCTGAGGACGCCGAAGACCGCCGGTGAGATCGCGCTGCCGCCGCTTCCCAAGGTGTAAAACAGGCCGAAGCCGCGGCTGCGCCGCTCCGGGGCGACGAAATCGGCGACGGTGCCGTACAGCACCGAAGAGGTGCCGTTCAAGGCGGCGCCGACCAGCGGCAATACCATCAAAGTCGGCCACAGCGGCAACAGCAGCACCACGAGGATGCCGGCCGCGGTCATCGCCTCGGTGATAACCGTGGTACGAATGATGCCGAAACGCTCGGCCAGGACGCCGCAGAGGAATTTGCCGGTGGCGCCGCCGATGAAGGTCAGCGCCAGCGCCAGACCGACGGTGCTGACCTCCGCACCCCGCTCGATCAGCAGGAACGGCAGGAAGGTCAGGAAGGCGGTGCGGCTGGCGTTGTCGATGACGGTGATCGAGGACAGGACGCCGAAGCCGCCGTGGCTGCGGATGCCCCAGCCCCGGGCGCGGTCGCCCAGGGCGGGGCCGGGGCGGTCGTGGCGCACCGGGGCGGAACCGGCGCCGAGCGAGGTCAGCAGCAGCAGGATCACCACCGCCGCGACCACGCCGATGGCGCCATAACTGCCGGTCGCCCAGCGCCAGCCGAACACCGAGATCACCAGCGCCGCCAGCACCGGCACCGCCGCCTTACCCAGATCGCCGGAGAAGTTGTAGATGCCGAGGGCGCTGCGCAGGCCGCGCCCGTCGAAGGCGGTGGCGACCACGGACGAGGCCAGCGGGTGCTGCACGCTGGTGCCGAGCCCGGCGAGGCAGAGCAGCGCCAGCAGGCCGATGAAGGCGCCGGCCCAGCCGAGGCTGATGAAGGCGAGCCCGGTCACCGCCGTGCCCAGGGCCAAGAGCCGGCGTTCGCCCAGCCGCTCGGCCAGCAGACCGGCCGGCACCTGGCCCAGCGCCGAGAGCCCTGAATAGCAGCTCTTGGCGATCCCGACCTGGGTCAGGCTGAGGGCGAACTCCGCCTGCCAGATCGGCAGGAACAGGTAGATCACGTCGGAAAAGCCGTCGTGCAGGAAATGCGTGCCGCAGGCGGTGGCCAGGGTCGAGCGCCGGCGCGTGGCCCCGCCCGCGGCGTCCGATCCGCCCGCAGCCATTGTTCCGCTCGCCGGCTGATGCATTATGATGCGCTCCAGCTGCGGCGTCGGGCCGGCAGGCGGCCGTGCCGCGGCGACGAGAGGCCAATGTGACGGCTTCATTATACAGAACGCCGCGCCTTGAACAGATGCCGCCCGGCGCCGGGCGCGGTCGGCGCGGCTGGAGGGAGGTTTCGTGAGCCAGGCAAAGACGCTCTTCGACAAGATCTGGGAGCCGCACGTCGCCGCCGACCTCGGCGGCGGCTCGATCCTGCTGCACCTGGACCGGGTGCTGCTGCACGACATGAACAGCAGCCGCTCGCTCGACGACATCAAGCAGGCCGGGCGCACGGTCAGGAACCCGGGTCTGGCCTTCGCCACGCCGGACCACCTGGTCTCCAGCGCGACCGACCGCGTCTCGGTGCTCGGCGGCATCGCCGAACGCCAGCTCGCGGCGATGCGCAAGAGCTGCGCCCGCGACGGCATCCGGCTCTTTGACGTCGGCCGCCTGGGCCAGGGCATCGTGCACGTGATCGGGCCCGAGCTCGGCCTCTCGCTGCCGGGAACGACCTTGGTGTGCGGCGACAGCCATACCTGCACGCACGGCGGCATGGGCGCGCTCGCCTTCGGCATCGGTTCAAGCGAGCTCACTCATGCGCTGGCCACCGGCGTGCTGGTCCAGCGCAAGCCGAAGCGCATGCGCGTCCGTTTCGACGGCGCCGTCAGCCGCGGGGTCACGCCGAAGGATCTGATCCTCTATACCATCGGCCAGATCGGCACCGCCGGCGGCGTCGGCCATGCCGTCGAGTACGCCGGCCCGGTGATCGAGGCGCTGCCGGTCGAGGGCCGGCTGACCATCTGCAACCTGTCGATCGAGCTCGGTGCCCGCGTGGGCATGATCGCGCCGGACGAGACCACCTACGAATATCTCGCCGACAAGCCGTTCGCGCCGAAGGGCGCCCTGTGGCAACAGGCGCTGTCGGCCTGGCGCCGGCTGCGCAGCGACGGCGATGCCGTCTTCGATGCCGAGGTCGAAGTCGATGCTTCGGCGGTCTCGCCGCAGATCACCTGGGGCACCAGCCCGGAAATGGTGGTCGGCGTCGACGGCCGGGTCCCCGATCCCGACCGGGCGCCGGCCGAGAAGCGCGCCGGCATGGCGGCGGCGCTCGACTACATGGGGCTGCGGCCGGGGACGCCGATGCAGGAGATTGCCGTGCAGCGGGTCTTCATCGGCTCCTGCACCAACAGCCGCCTGAGCGATTTGCGCGAGGCCGCGGCCGTGGCCAAGGGCCGCAAGGTCGCCGCCGGCGTCACCGCCTGGGTGGTGCCGGGCAGTGAGGCGGTGAAGCGGGCCGCCGAGGCCGAAGGGCTGGACCGGGTCTTTCTCGAGGCCGGCTTCGAGTGGCGCCAGCCGAGCTGCTCGATGTGCCTGGCCTCGAACGGCGACCGAGTGCCGCCAGGCGAGCGCTCGGTCTCGACCTCGAACCGCAACTTCGTCGGCCGCCAGGGGCCGGGCGCGCGCACGCATCTGGCAAGCCCGGTGATGGCCGTGGCGGCGGCGGTGAGCGGCCACATCGCCGACGTGCGGACCTTGGAGGGCTGAGCCATGGAACCGTTCACCAGGGTCAGCGGCGTCGCCGCCCCATTGATGCGGCGCAACGTCGACACCGACATCATCTCGCCGATGGCCCGCATTGTCGCCGAGCCGCACGACCAGCTCGGCCGCTGGGCTTTCGAGCCCTGGCGCTTTCTGCCCGACGGCAGCGAGAACCCGGATTTCGTCTTGAACCAGGAGCCCTTCCGCGGCGCTCCGATCCTGATCACCGGGCCCAACTTCGGCTGCGGCTCGAGCCGCGAGATGGCGGTCTGGAGCCTGGCGCAGATGGGTTTCCGCTGCGTCATCGGCTCCGGCTTCGGCGACATCTTCCACAACAACTGCTTCAAGAACGGCGTGCTGCCGGTCCGCCTGCCCGAGGCCACGGTCGAGGAGCTGGCGGAACAGGCCGGCGGCGGCAATGCCCGCTTCACCGTCGATCTGGAAGCGCGGGTGATCGTCGATGCGCGCGGCCGCGAGATCCCCTTCGAGGTCGGCGCCGGTGAGCGCGAGATGCTGCTGGAAGGCCTCGACGAGATCGGCATGACCCTGCGCCATCTGGAGGCGCTTGCGGCGTTCCAGGACCGCGACCGCGAGGCCCGGCCCTGGGTCTACGCGGTCGAAGAAACCGAGTTCTGTGGCGACTGACCGACAAGAAAGCCGAAACAGGGACAGTTCCGCCGGCAGTTTCACACGCTCGTCATTCCGTGCGCGCCGCAGCACGTCGTGGTGCGGCGCAGACACGGAATCTCGCGCCGCATTGACATGATCCCGGATCAGCGATGCACCACTTCGTGCTGCATCGCATCCGGGATGACGGATGTGATTTGGCGTCTCTTGGCGTCAGGCCGCGGCGAGCGTGCGGGCGAGCTTGGCGGCGAGCGCGCCGATGGCGCGGCGGCGGTACCAGGGCTTGATCGTCGTCGTGCGCATCGGCCGGGCCTGCCGGCGCACCATCTCCTTCAACTCGTCCAGCGCGGCCTGATCGAGGGCGCGTCCCCGCAGCTTCTCGGTGCCCTTGACCAGGAAGGGCAGGGGGGCCACCGCGGTCAGCGCGACGCGGAGGTCGGCAAGCTTGCCGCCGTCGAGGGCGAGGCGAACCGCGGCGCCGGCGAGCGGAAAGTCGATCGAGCCGCGGATGCGGATCTTGGCGTAGCTGGCGCGGCCGGCGGCATCGGCCGGCGGCAAATGCACGGAGGTCACCAGTTCGCCCGGCGCCAGGGTCAGGTGGTCCATGCCGTCGTTGCGGTAGAGTTCGGGCAGCGGCTGGCGGCGCCGGCCGGCCGGCCCGGCGATCTCGACCTCGGCGTCGTAGACCAGCAGCGCCGCCGCCAGATCGCCGGAGAAGGCGGCGAAGCAGCGCTTGCCGCCGGGCGCGACGTGGCAGACCTCGCCCCGGTGCTTCAGGCAGTAGGCGTTGCTGGCCCGCCACCATTCGCTCTGGTTATAGAAGATGCAGCGGGTGTCGAGACAAAGGTTTCCACCGACGGTGCCGTAGTTCTGGTGCGTCGGCCCGGCGACGGCGCGCGCCGCCTCGACCACCGCCGGATAGGCGCCCAGCGCCGGCGCGCGCGCGAGTTCGGCCAGGGTCACGGCGGAGCCGATGGCGAGGCCATCGCCGTCGGCCCGGATCCGCTTCAGATCGTCGATGGCGTTGAGCTCGATCAGCGCCCGCGGGTTCACGATGCCGCGGCGCACGTTGACGATCATGTCGGTGCCGCCGGCAAGATAGCGGGCCTCGGCCTCCGCGGCGGCCAGCGCCACCGCGGCCTCGACCGTCCCGGGCCGGTGCAGAGTGAAGCGGGGCATGTATTCCATGCCGGGGCCTCAGTCCTCGTCGGCGCCGGCGGCGCCCTTTTCCAGCGCCTCCAGGACCACTTCGGGGGTCAGCGGCAGGCGGCGGATGCGCAAGCCGACGGCATCCGCCACCGCGTTGCTCAGCGCTGGCAGGAAACCGGCCAGCGAGCCTTCGCCCGCCTCCTTGGCGCCGAAGGGACCATGCGGGTCGGCGCATTCGATGATGCCGACCTCGATCGGCGGCGATTCCACGATCGTCGGCACCCGGTAATCCAGCATATTGGCGCTGATCGGCAGGCCCTCGTGGAAGCGGGTCTCCTCGCTCATCGCCTGGCCCAGCCCCATCCAGACCGAGCCCTGCACCTGGCCCTCGACGGCCAGCGGGTTGAGCGCCCGGCCGCAGTCGTGGGCGACCCAGACCTTCTCGACCTTGACCTCGCCCAGTTCGGGGTCGACGCTCACCTCGACCACCTGCGCGGCGTAGCTGAAGGCCATGGTGCCGCCGATCGCCGCACCGCGGTACTTCTTGCCGCCCCAGGATTCCGGCAGGGTGTCGAAGGTGCCCTTGACGGTCAGGGCGCCGGTGCCCTTCAGGGCCTCGGCCGCGGCCTGGGCGAAGCTGACCGCCTGGTCCAGCCGGGCGCACTGGAAACTGTCGCCGATCGCTTCGATTTCCGAGACCTCGACCTTGAGCAGGCGGGCGGCGGCCTCCGAGAGGATCGTCTTGAGCTTCTCCGCCGCCTCGATGGTGGCGTTGCCGACCATGTAGGTGACGCGCGAGGAGTAGGAGCCGTTGTCCTTGGGCGTCAGCGCGCTGTCCGAGGCGATGACGCGGAGGCGGCGGATGTCGACGCCCAGCACCTCGGCGGCGCACTGCGCCAGCACCGTGGAGGAGCCCTGGCCGATCTCGGCGGCACCCGTCAGCAGGGTCAGGCCGCCGTCGAAGTCGAGGCGGATGTGCACCGTGGCGTGCGGCTCGCCGGTCCAGTGCTTCGGCTTGGAGGCGCCGGAGATGTAGTGCGAGCAGGCCATGCCGAGGCCGCGGTTGGGGCCGAGCTTGCCCTTGCGCTCCTTCCAGCCGCTCGCCTTCTCGACCCAGTCGAGGCATTCGGGGAGGCCGTAGGAGTTGACCCAGAGGTCGTTGGCGGTGAAGCCCGGCTCCTTGAAGGCGTTGGCCCGGCGCACCGCGAAGGCATCGAGCCCCAGGCCCTGGGCCAGCTCGTCGATCAGGCTCTCGAAGGCAAAACGCGTGTTGACCGTGCCGTGACCGCGGAAGGCGCCGCAAGGCGGCGTATTGGTCAGCACCCGGTAGCCGTCGTACTTCACCGCCTCGATGTCGTAGAGCGCGTAGATGAGCGAGCCGGCGTAAAGGATGGTGACGATGCCGTAGGCGCTGTAGGCGCCGCCGCGCTGCACCGTTTCCATCTCGACGGCGGTGATCCTGCCGTCCTTGCGCATCCCGACCTTGAGGCGGGTCTGTGTCTCCGGCCGGCCGCGGTGGGTGATGAAGGTCTCCTCGCGGCTGGTCACCAGCCTGACCGTGCCGCCCGCCGCGCGCGCCAGCAAGCCGCAGATCAGCTCGATGTTCAAGGTCTCGGTGCGGCTGCCGAAGCCGCCGCCGATATAGGGCTTGATGACGCGGATCTTGGCCTTGTCGAGCTCCAAGGTGCGCGCCAGCATCAGGTGCACGTAGTAGGGCACCTGGGTCGAGCTGCGTACCGTCAGCTCCTCGCGCTCGGCATCCCAGGCGGCGAAGGTGGCGTGCGGCTCCGACTGCACCTGGCAGACCTCGGCGTTGTCGAAGTGACGCTCCAGCACCAGGTCGGCGGCGGCGAAGCCGGCGGTGACGTCGCCGAGCTCGAAATGCACGTCGCGCTCGATGTTTCCGGGCTTGTCTTCGTGCAGCAGCGCAGCCCCTTCGGCGCGCGCGGCGGCGGCGGAGAAATAGGCCGGCAGCGGCTCGTACTCGACCTTGATGGCGCGGACCGCCCGTTCCGCGGTCTCGACGTCGACCGCCGCCACCGCCGCCACCGGCTCGCCGCGATAGCGCACCCGCTCCTTGGCCAGCGCATACTCGTTCATGGCGATCGGCAGCACGCCGTAGGTATTCTCGATATCGTCTCCGCTCACCACCGCCCTGACGCCGGGCATCGCCCGGGCGGCGCCGACGTCGACCGAGAGGATGCGGGCGTGCGCCACCGGGCTTCGCAGCACCCGCCCGACCAGCATGTCCGGGCTCTGGAAATCGGCGGCGTAGAGCGCCCGGCCGCTGACCTTCTCCGGCCCGTCGATCAGCGGCTGCGGCACGCCGATGGCGGGCGCCGGGACGTTGCTGAGCGCCCGCTCGCTCACCGCCTGAGTTCCCGCGCCGCGGCCTGTACCGCCTCGATGATCTTCACATAGCCGGTGCAGCGGCAGATGTTGGCGGCCAGGCCGGCGCGGATCTCCGCTTCCGAGGGATCGGCCGAGCGGCGCAGGATGCCCTCCGAGGCCATCACCATGCCGGGCGTGCAGAACCCGCACTGCGCTCCCAGCTTCTCGTGAAAGCCGCGCTGGATCGCCGACAGCCGGCCGTTCTTGGCCAGCGCCTCGACGGTCTCGACGCGCCGGCCCCCGACGCTGGCCGCCAAGGTCAGGCAGGAATGGCGCGGCTCGCCGTCGACCAGAACGGTGCAGGCGCCGCACTCGCCGCCGTCGCAGCCGATCTTGGTGCCGGTCAGGCCGGCGACCTCGCGCAAATAGTCGACGAGCAGCAGGCTGTCCGCCACGACGTCGGCGCGCTCGCGTCCATTCACATTGATATTAAGTATTTTTCTCAAATCATTAAATCTCGTTCTTAATTTAATGCATCAGATGAAACTCTAACCCTTCTTCAGTCCCAATATGGTCCAATCACCGGGCCGCGGCAAAGCTTTTGCGCGTTACCTCGGCTCAGCCGCCGCGTTTCAACGCCGCCGCCAGCTCGGGCGAGAGGGCGGCAACGTCGAGCACGCGGGCCCAGGTCGGGCGGATCACCAGACGGGCCTGCCGGGCGATGACGCCGCGGGCCCGCTTGAGCCAGATCGCGGCCGCCTCGCCGTCGTAATAGCGCTCGGCGGCGGCGACGTATTCGGGCGCGATGCCGTCGACGATATCGACCTCGAGCGGGCCGCGCAGCTGCAGGCTGCGGTAAGGCGGCGCCTCGCTGTCGATGCTCAGGGCGAGTTCCCGGTTGCGGCGGATCGCCCGCACCTTCGGGGTCGAGGCCGAGGTGGCGATGACGATGACCTCGCCGGTCCAGTGGAACCAGATCGGCAGCACGCGGGCGGTGCCGTCGCCGCCGACATAGGCCAGCCTGGCCGGGATGCGCGACTGCAGCAGCTCTTGCGCGATCGGCGTCGCCAGGGCGCGGGGAAGTGACGGGTGCTCGGCCATCGCGGCTCAGGCGGCGATGCGCGCGACGCCGACGCGGACGATGTCGGCGGAGGAGCCGGTGGCGTCGGTCAGCTCCAGCGCCATCGGCGTGATGGTATTGAGGCTGGGCGCGTCGAAATCCTTGGCGTAGGGCGTCGCCCAGTGTTCGAACTGGCCGATCATCAGCAGCGTGTCCGGGCGGATGCCCTGGCGCAGCACCGCCCGGCCTTCGGTGGCGCGCAGCGAGGAGAAGACCTTGATGCGCTCGCCGTCGCGGATGCCGAGCTCGCGCGCCTTGCCGGTGTTGATGACGACGCCGCGGTGGCCCTTCAAATTGGCGGCGAGCTCGTCGATCAGCGAGATCGCGACGTTGCCGCCCCAGGCGTACTGCATGCTGCGCGAGGTCAGGAGCCAGAACGGATGGTCCTCGAGCGAGGCCCCGGCCTTCAAGGTCGCCCGCTCCCAGATGCCGGGAAAGTCCTTGTAGGGCGGCAGGGCCTGGTATTCCTTCAGCTGTTCCTCCCACCAGTTGATCTGCTGCTCGTGCAGGCGGTTGGCGAGCTGGCGGCCGACCCGCATCAGCTGTTCCTGGTACGGCATCTCGAAGCGCAGGTTCCTGTCCTCGAGCTCCGGGTACAGGTACCAGATCAGGCGCGAGATCGGCCGGGTGCGGAAGCCGTGCTGCTTGTACCAGTCGAGGCCGTCGATCTCGGCGCCGTCGGTCAGCTCGGCGCTGGCGGCGCGGCAGACCCGGTCCCAGATCTGCTCGCCCGCATGGGCGGTCCCGGGCTCGAGGCTGAAATCCCAGCTCTCACCGGCCAGCGGCACCCCGGCCGCGCCGCGGTTGATCGCCTGGTTGTAGCGGTCCAAAAGGCCGGTGCGGGCGGCGAGCTCGGTGGCGATGTCGGTGAAGTCGAGCGTATCGCCCTGCGGCTCGGCCGCCGGCTGGCGCAGGGCCACGCCTTCGGAATCCCAGAAGGCCTCGATGAACTTGGTGCCGCCGATGCGAATCAGCTGCGTCGATTCCAGGTCCGTGCGTTCCGGCAGCAGCACGTCGGCCATCCAGTTGGTCTCGTCCAGGGTGTAGGCGAAGGCGACTGTGAAGGGGAACTCGGCGACCCGCTCGACGATCGCCGGTGAGTCCCAGTAGCTGATCGCCGGGTTGGTGCGGTAGACGAACCACAGGTCTGGCGGCGTCACCAGCGGCCAGTTGGTCGGGCTTTCCTTGGCGAACATCCAGGCGAAGTGCGTCGGACCCAGCGCCGTCGACCAGGGCGAGTTGGCCGACAGCGGCACCAGCGTGCGGTGCGCGTTGCGCACCTTCGGCTGGCGTTCCCAGCCCTCGGCGTCGGTTGGATTCATCGGATAGGCCATGAAGCCGTCGGGGCCGGCGACGACGCTGGCCTGGCGCGACGTCGCCGGACGGTTCAGCCGCACCGTGGTGCCCAGGGTGCCGCCCGGCACCTCCAGGGCGCCGACCAGGCAGGCCAGCAAGGTACGGGCCCAGCAGCACTCGTAGCCGCCCCAGCCGTTGCTCACGGTCTTGCCGATGATCACCGAGACCGGCCGGAACGGCAGGACCCGGCCCTCGATCTCGACGGTCTCGCCGACTCGCGCATGGGCCAGGAACTCGGCGGCAATGCGGCGCACGGTGCCGGGCTTGACGTCGGCGACGCCGTCGGCCCATTCCGGCGTGTAATCGGCCATGTGCGCCACCAGCAGGGTGAAGCTGGTCGAGGCTTCGACGTCCTGGTGCAGCCACAGCTCGTCGTCGGCGCCGAGTTCCAGCGCCCGTGCGACCGTGAAGCGGCCTTCCAGCGCCGGCTCGGCGTCGGCGCTGTCGAAGGGCACCGCCCGGCCCTGCTTCAGGTCCCACAACAGCGGCTTTCGCGTCTCCGGATCGCGCAGGAAGTAGCCGTGCGGACCGACCAGGTAGGGCGAGCCGGTGCGCTGCCGCAGGAACGGCAGGTCGAGCGCCCCGCGCGGCGCCTCGTGCAGCAGCACGTGGAGCAGGCCGTATAGGAAGGCGGCGTCGGTCTTCGGCCTGATCGGCACCCATTCGGCGGAAGAGGCGCCGGTGACCGAGAGGTGCGGCTCGATCTGCACCCGCTTGACGCCGCGCACCCGCGCGTCGGCCTGGCGCTTGACGCCGATGACGCCGCCCGAGGCGTCGATATTGGCGCCGAAGGACAGGATGTAGCTGGTCGAGGGCGTGTCGGCGCAGACGGTGAAGGCGCGGTGCCACAACTCGCCGTACAGGTGCTCGGAGTGGTAGCACTTGACGCCCTGGCCGCTGCCGAAGCTGAAGTCGACGGCGCCCCAGGCGGCGAGGAAGGCGGGAAAGGTGCCCATGTAGTAGGTCGGCGTGCCGCCGCCGCCGAAGCTGGCGGCGACGCGCGGATAGCCGGCCTCGTCGGTCGGGCCCTTGGCTTTCAGCTCGTTCAGCTTGCCGGCGATCAGGTCGAAAGCCTCGTCCCACGAGATCGGCACGAAGCCGGGATCGTGCTCGCGGCCCTTTTTCGGGTTGGTGCGCTTCATCGGCGCGGCCAGACGGCGCGGATTGTAGGTCTTCTGGATTAGGCCGTAGGCCTTGACGCAGATCCGGCCCGCGCCGGGGTGCACCTCGGCGGCCTTGGCGTTGGGCTCGACGGCGCTGGCGATGCCGTCCTTGACGCTGACGGTCAACAGGTCCGGCCCCGCCACGCACTGGTAGCAGTAAACCGGAACCTTCCTGTCGGCGCTCTGCGGCATCGCCGGCTCAGCCTCCGGCCGCCTTGGCCTTCTTGGCCGCGACCCGTTCCTTGACCTTGTCGATCAGCACGACGAAGCGCCCGTGCTTACAGCGGCAGATCTCGTCGAAGGCGTCGCGGGCGGTGACCTCGAAGTCGACGGCGCGGCCCTCGACCTTGGTCACCGTGGCGGTGATCTCGACCGCCATGCCGAGCGGCGTCGGCGCCAGGTGCTTGAGCTCGATGCCGGTGCCGACCGAGTGCTCGCCGGGATCGGCGTGCTCGGCGATGAAGCCGAGGCAGGTCTGCTCGATGTCGCGGATCAGCTCGGGCGTGGCGTAGATGCGCAGGTCCTCGCCCAGGTGCGAGATCGTCCGCGGCTTGTCGACCGTCAGTTTGCGGGTCACCGAGGCGCCCGCCTTCAAGCTGTCTTTCATCGCTGCGCGTCCGCCGCTTGCCGGTCCGATTCTACCCTCGATTCTCAGGGTAATGGCCTGTCCAGGTCAACGGGCGAGCTTACCAGTAAAGCTGGCCCGAGAAGTAGGCGCGCGCCGCCTCGCTCTCCGGCGCGTGCAGCAGCTTGCGGGCCGGGCCCCGCTCGACCAGGCGGCCGCGATGCAGGAACAGCACCTCGTCCGCCAGGCGCTGCACCTGGCCCAGGTCGTGCGTCGTCATCACGATCTTGGTGCCGGCGCGGTGAATCTGCTCGATCAGCTGCTCGATCAGGCGCGTCACCGCCGGATCGAGGTTGGCCGTCGGCTCGTCGAGAAACAGCACATCGGGGCGCAACGCCCAGGCCCGCGCCAGGGCCAGGCGCTGCTGCTCGCCCGACGACAGCACCCGGGCCTGCCGGTCGGCGTGGCGGGCGAGCCGGGTCATCTGCAGGGCTTCGGCGATGCGCTCGCGGCGCTGGGCGCGCGGCAGTTGGCGCAGCCGCAGGGCGTAGTCGATGTTCTGCGCCGCCGTGCGGCGCAGCAGTACCGGGCGCTGGAAGACCATCGCCTGACGCAACGCCGGATCGCCGCCGGCCGGCCCAAGCCAGCGGATTTGTCCCGAGCTCGGCCGGATCAGGCCATGACAGAGCCTGAGCAGCAGGCTCTTGCCGGCGCCGTTGGCGCCGACGATCACCGTCTTCGGCCCGGCGTCGAGCCGGAAGCTCAGGCCCTTGATCAGGCGCATGCCGCCGGCCTCGAAGCACAGCGCCTCGGCCTCGAGCGGCAGGATGCCGGCGCAGCCTTCGCTCATGGCCGTCGCGAGCCGCGGCGGGGCGGCCGGATCGCGCCCGCGCGCGCCAGGTCGTTGATCAGGTAGGCGGCGGCGTTGATGAGCAGGGTCAGGGTGATCAGGATCATGCCCAGGCCCAATGCCAGCGCCAGGTCGCCCTTCGAGACCTCGAGCGCGATCGCCGTCGTCATCACCCGGGTCACGTGATCGATATTGCCGCCGACGATCATCACCGCACCGACCTCGGCCGAGGCGCGGCCGAAGCCGGCCAGCAGCGGGGTCAGCAGGCTGAAGCGCCCGTCCCACAGCAGGGTCAGGGTGAGGTCCCAGCGCCCGGCGCCCAGCGAGCGCAGCTGTTCGTCGTACTCGAGCAGCAGATCGGCGATGGTCTGGCGCGACAGCGCGGCGATGATCGGGGCGATCAGCAGGGTCTGCGCAATGACCATGGCGGTAGGCGTGTAGAGCAGGCCGAGGACGCCGAAGGGCCCGGCCCGCGACAGCATCAGATAGACGATCAGGCCGACCACCACCGGCGGCAGCCCCATCAGCGCGTTCAGCGCCACCAGGATGGCCTGGCGGCCGGGAAAGCGGACGACGGCGAGACAGGCGCCGAGCGGCAGGCCCAGAAGCGTCGCCAGGGTCATCGCCATGAGGCTGATCCGCAGCGAGAGCAGCACGATCTCGACCAGGTCCGGATCGAGGCTGACGATCATGGCGACCGCCTGACGGGCGGCTTCGGCAACGTCGGTCATGTCGTGGTCTCAGGCCGGGGCGGAGGCTTGCTTGCGTCGCCACCCGGTATAGCACGCGGGCTCGCCGAGGCTAAGCTGCCGGTTCCGCCGGCGTCGGCCATCGGCTAGCATCCCAAGGGGCGCCTGGCGCCCGGCTGCTCGGGGAGGGACGGCACATGTACGGCATCGGCAATTTGACGCTTGACGCGATCGTCGAGAGCGAGGAGCCCTTCGCCGATCCCTTCGAGTTCTTCCCCGATGCGACGCCTGAGGTGATGGAGGCCAACGCCGGCTGGCTGAAGCCGCGCTTCCAGCGCCCGGACACGGGCCGGCTGATGTTCTGCTTCCAGGCCTACGTGCTCAGGGGCAGGCACCACACCATCCTGGTCGATTCCTGCATCGGCAACGACAAGGAGCGGCCGCACCGGCCGACCTGGCACAGGCGCCAGGGCCCGTTCCTCGACGATCTCGCCGCGCTCGGCGTCAAGCCCGAGGAGATCGACTACGTGCTCTGTACGCACCTGCACGCCGACCACGTCGGCTGGAACACCCGGCTCGAGAACGGCCGCTGGGTGCCGACCTTTCCCAACGCCAAGTACGTCATGGCCAAGACCGAGTACGACTTCTGGGAAGAGCGCTACCGCGAGAACCCGAAAGAGCCGCGCATGCTCGCCTTCGCCGACAGCGTGCTGCCGATCGTCGAGGCCAAGCGGGCGGTGATGGTGGGCATGGAGCACGAGATCGACCACGGCGTCTGGTTCGAGCCGGCGCCCGGGCACACGCCGGGCAGCGTCGTCGTCAGCCTGAAGTCGAACGGGGCCTCGGGCGTCCTCCTGGGCGACACCTTCCACCACCCGATCCAGCTGGTGAAGCCGGAATGGTCGAGCTGGGTCTGCGAGGATAAGGCGCAGTCGGCGGCGACGCGGCAGGCGCTCCTGGACAGGTACACCGACACCGACACGCTGATCGCGCCGGCGCACTTCCCCGCCCCCTCGGTCGGCCACTTCGTGGCCGAGGGCGGGGCCGTCGGCTACCGCATGTTCGGTCGGTAGGGCGGCGCCTACCGGCGCAGGCGGTCGATGCGGGCGAGGAAGCCGCGGATGTAGGGCCCCGGCAGCCTGACGACGTCCTGGTGGCCGCTGTGCGCGTTCAGCCGGAACTCCAGCCCGCTGGCTTGTGCTTTGCGCAGCACGGCATCGCTGATCGGCACGCCGACGGTCTCGGTTCGCCGGCAACTGAGGCTGTAGCTGTGCCTGTAGCGTGTGCAGTGGATCTCGCCGTCGATCTCCGCGGCCTCGACCGAATGTCCGCCGACGAAGCTGGCGGTCCAGTAGTGGCGCCAGCCCCAAGTCGTATACCAGATGTCCACGTAGGCCTGATGCGTGACCTCGCGCGTGCGCTTGTCGAGCCAGCCGCGCAGCCGCGTGCTGGTGTTGCCCTGGAAGTCGACGATCACTGGGCCGACGAAGCTGATCCTATCGTCGAACTTCGAGTCCTGGATTTCGACCCGGGAGGTCACGTCGCGCGGATCGGCGGTCTCGTAGTTGGTGCAAGCGGCCGGGAGCATCAGCAAGGCCGCGAGCGGCAGCCATCTGCACGGCATCCTTGGCGCTCCCATTCGTCGCTGGAACCGCCAATGATAGCAATTAGTCTTATATTTGCAACTTATTCTTGCTGCGGCAGATGGCCGTTTCAGGCCGGCGGAGAGCGCCGCTAGCCTGCACCGTCTCGCGGAAGGCCGTCGGCGTCAGGCCTCGCCACCGTTGTCGCCGTCTCTCCGTTTGGCCCCGACCTGCTCCAACAGCTGCGCCAGCACCTCGTAGGGCTGGGCGCCGACGACGCCGTGCCGGGCGGCGACGAAGGTGGGCACGCCGGTGACGCCGTAGTCGCGCGACTTCTGCCAGTCGGCATCGACCGCCTCGCGGTGGCTGCGCTGGTGCAGGACCTGGCGCGCCGCCGCGACGTCGAGGCCGGCCGCCTGCGCGATCTCGACCAGCACGCCTTCCTCGGCGATGTTGCGGGCCTCGACGAAATAGGCGCGGTACATGGCCTCGTGAAAGGCCTCGCCGCCGTCCTGGCCGTCGGCCCACTTGCCGAGCTCCTGCGCCAGCCGGCTGTTGTAGGTATGCGTGCGCCGGCCGTAGGGCAGGCCCTCGGCGTCCATCAGCCCCTTCATGCGCGCATACATGGCCTCGAGGTCGACGCCGCGGCCGCGGAACAGCTCTTCGAGCGCGCGGCCCTCCGCCGGCGTCTCCGGGTGCAGCGGGAAGTGCACCAGCTCGACGGCGATCTCGTATGTCCGTTTCAGCTTTTCAATACGCCCGGTACTGAGATAGCACCACGGTCAGACGTAGTCGGTGAAGACCTCCAGGGTGATCGGCTCGGCCATGGCTATCTCTCCTTCGTCTGCGGCTCCGAGGGCGGCTGGCGCGCCCGGCAGGATTCGAACCTGCGACCCCCAGATTAGGAATCTGGTGCTCTATCCTACTGAGCTACGGGCGCGGCGCCGAGCTTCAGTGTTAGCAAATTGGCGCCGCCAGCACTACCCGCCGCTGCCGTAAGGCCGGGTGATGACCTCGAGCAAATGCCCGTCGGGGTCCTCGAAATAGACGCCGCGGCCGCCGTCGTTGCGGTTGATCTGGCCAGGCCGGGTGCGGCCGGGATCGGCCCAATGCCGAAGTCCGCGTTCTTGGATGCGGCCGTAGACCAGATCGAAATCGTCCTCGCCGATCAGGAAGGCGTAGTGCTGCCAGGCGATCTCAGCCTCGGTCTCGTGGAAATCGAGCGAGACGCCGTTGTCGACCTCGACGACCAGGAAGGGGCCGAAGCGGGTCGGCGCCGGGCGGCCCAGCATCTCGGCCATGAACTCGGCGGATTTCCCCTGGTCGCGGCACCAGACGATGGTGTGGTTCAGGACCACGCTCATGCCGGTCTCCTTCGGTGACTTCTGCGCCTTAATCTGGGCCTCTGCGCGGCGTGCGGCAAGCTCGCCCCACCTTGAGGTCGGGCCGGTCTTGTGCTGTTGTCGCGCGCCTATGGACGGCCCTTTCACCTTCGGCAAAACCGCCCGGCGCGGCAAGGAGGCGTTCGATTGAAGCGGTCCATGCGCTGGATTCTGCCGCTTTTCGTACTGCTGTTCGCCTGGACCCCGGCGGCGGCCGCGCCGGTCGACGGCGGCCGCGCCAAGGCGGTCGAGATCGTCGACGGCGACACCCTGGTGCTGGAGAGCGGCCTCGAGGTGCGCCTGGTCGGCATCCAGGCGCCGAAGCTGCCGCTCGACCGGCCGAACTTCGCCAAATGGCCACTCGCCGACGAGGCCAAGGCGGCGCTTTCGCGTCTCGCCCTGGGCAAGACGCTCAGGCTCGAATACGGCGGCCGCGAGCGCGACCGTTACGGCCGCGCCCTGGCGCATCTCTACGATCAGGACGGCGTCTGGGTTCAAGGGGCGCTGCTGGCCGAGGGCATGGCCCGGGTCTACTCGTTCCGCGACAACCGCTTCCGCGTCAAGGAGATGTTGCGGCACGAGCGCGCCGCACGCGCCGCCCGACGCGGCATCTGGGGCCATCCCTATTACCGCATCATCGACGCCGAGGAAGCTCCGGGCTTCATCGGCAGCTTCCAGCTGATCGAAGGCACCGTCGCCGGGGTGGCGGTGGTGGCCGAGCGGCTCTATATCAATTTCGGCACCGATTGGCGAAGCGACTTCACGGTCACGTTTTCGCCGCAAGATCGGCGCTTATTGGAGCGGGCGGGCTTTGATTACGTTGGTCTCAAGGGCCAACGAATCCGGGTGCGTGGCTGGCTCAAGTCCTACAACGGGCCGATGATTGAAGCGACGCATCCCGAGCAGATCGAGGTCGAGCCGTGATGAGGAACCGTCTGAGCCGCCCGCTGCCCGCCCTTCGCGCCGTCGTGCTGACGCTGCTTCTGACCGCCTGCACGACGGAGAACCCCGCCACCGGCGAGCGCAACTTCACGCCGCTGATGTCGCCCAAGCAGGAGCGTCAGGTCGGCGCTTCCGAGCATCCCAAGATCCTGCAGGAGTTCGGCGGCATCTACGACGATCCGAAGGTCGGCGCCTGGATCGCCGGCCTCGGCGGCCGGCTGGTGGCGAGCTCGGAGCTGCCCGGTGAGAGCTTCACGTTCAGCGTGCTCGACACCGAGATGGTCAATGCCTTCGCCCTGCCCGGCGGCTACGTCTACGTTACCCGCGGCCTGCTGGCGCTGGCCAACACCGAGGCCGAGGTCGCCGGCGTGCTGGCGCACGAGATCGGCCACGTCACCGCCCGGCACACCGCCCAGCGTGTCAACACGGCGGTGTTCGCCAACCTGGCGGCGGCGGCCCTCGGCGTCCTCACCGGCAGCGGCGAACTGGCCCAGGTCGGCCAGGTGGTCGGCGCCGGGGCACTGGCGCAGTACTCGCAGAGCCAGGAGTACGAGGCCGACAGCCTGGGCATCCGTTACATGACGCGGATCGGCTACAACCCGCTGGCGCAGGCGGATTTTCTGGCCTCGCTGCAGCGCGAGCACGAGCTGCAGCAGGCAATCGCCGGGCGTCAGGGCGAGGATCCGCTGGCTGGTTTCTTCGCCACCCACCCCAACACCGCCGACCGGGTCCAACGCGCCGCCGCGGAAGCCCGCGAGCATCGCCAAGGCGTGCCGGAGCTGAGCTACGGGCGCGCGGCGCTGCTGCAGAATATCGACGGCGTGATTTACGGCGATTCCCCGGAACAAGGCTATGCCCGCGGCCGCACGTTTTCGCATCCCAAGCTCGGTTTCACCTTCACCGTGCCGGAGGGATTCAAGCTGACCAACCGGCCGGCCGCGGTCAGCGCGCAGCATGCCTCCGGCGCGGCGCTGCTGTTCGATCGGGCGCCCAAGCCGCGCAGCCACGACCCGCTCGACTACTTGCGGGAGGAATGGGCGAAGAACGTGCCGCTCGAGGATCTCGGGCGGCTGACCGTCAACGGCCTGCCGGCGGCGACCGCGAGCGCCCAGGGCCGCACCAACCAGGGCCGGCGCGAGTTGCGGCTGCTGGCGATCCGCTTTGCCCCGGGAGAGATCTACCGCTTTATCTTCATCAGCCCGCCGAACCAGTCGCCCCAGGCGTCCGAGCCGTTCCGGCAGACCGCGTTCAGCTTCCGCCGGCTGAGCCAGTCCGAGGCCCAGCGCCTGCAGCCCTATCGCCTCCGCGTGGTCACCGTCGGGCCCGGCGACACGGTGCAATCGCTGGCCCGCCGCATGGTGCTGGGCGACCACCAGGAGGCCCGCTTTCGGATCTTGAACGCGTTGCCAGAAGGCACCGGCCTCCGGCCCGGCGACCGCGTCAAGCTCGTCACTGACGGCTAGGGGCCGGCCCGTCAGACGATGGCTTCGCGCCGGCGCTCCAGCAGGGCGCGCAGTTTGCGAATTGCCTGCTGTTCGATCTGGCGCACCCGCTCCTTGCTGATGCCCAGACGCTTGCCCAGGCTTTCCAGGGTCGCGGCGTTCTCGCTCAGGCGCCGGGCACGGATGATGGTCTGCTCGCGCTCGCTCAGATTTGCGACCGCCTCGGCGATCCAGCGGGCGCGCAGGGCGGCGTCATGCCGTTCGCGGACCACGGTCTCCGGATCCGCCGCCTCGTCGGCCAGATGATCGATCAACTCGCTGTCGCCGTCCTCGCCCACGGGGGTGTTGAGCGAACGGTCGTTGGCCGCCAGGCGCAGCTCCATGGATTCCACATCGGCGATGTCGACGCGCAACAGCTCGGCGATCCGCTGGCGCACTTCGAACGGCAGATGCTCGCCACCGGAATCGATCTGCGCCCGGAGGCGGCGCAAATTGAAGAACAGGGCTTTCTGCATCGCCGTCGAGCCGGTGCGGACGATCGACCAGTTGCGCAGCACGTAGTCCTGGATCGACGACCGCACCCACCAGGTGGCGTAGGTCGAGAAGCGCACCTCGCGTTCCGGCTCGAAGCGTGCCGCGGCCAGCAACAGGCCGATGTTGCCCTCCTGCACCAGATCGCCCAGGGGCAGCCCGTAGTGGCGAAAGCGCGAGGCTATGCTAACCACCAAGCGAACATAGGCGCCGATCAACTCATGCAGCGCGGCTTCGTCGCCGCGGCCCCGCCATGCCTGCGCCAGCTCGCGTTCGCGCTCGCGGCTCAGCATCGGTCGGCGCATGGCGTCCCGGATGAAGCTCCGGTCGGCATTCCGCGCCTGTACCGTGTCGCCGATGATCATGGCGTCAACCCGTCTCTTGCGAAGGCAACTCTCAAGCGGACAGTAATAACCACAAACGTGATATAATTTGGATTTATTCTAAATTATAACCCGGCGCGCCAACGCGGTCCAGTCTCAGACGATGCTACCCTACCGCCGCTTCCATCACATTGACGTGTGCTAATTTAGGATCGGTCGCCGTCTCGTCGGTCAGCCGCCCGCCGCAAGCCATTGCATGGCTTTGCCGTCGGGGCTCAGACAGACCGCCTGCAGTTCGCCGCCTAGGCCGGAGCCGGCGTCGAGCGACAGCGTGACCGGCGTTTCCACTCGGCCACGATGACCGCGATCGTAACCCCGGACGATGCGGACAAAGGATTCGTAGGGTTCGACTATGGTGTCAAAATAGGCGTCACCCCACCAGAAGGTATCGCCTTGCTGCGACAGCGGGCGCGCGGGGTCGATGCCGGCGTGCACGAACAGCAGCCGCTGGTCCTCGGTCGCGGCATACCGGCGCAGGCTGGCCATCAGCTCGTCGTGGCCGTGGCGCTCGTGCATGGCGTTCCGCAGCTGGTTGGTCCAGCGCGTGATCGACAGCACGCCCTCGCCGGCCCGCGCGCGGGCGAGCTCGGCCCGGCCGCCGTAGGCGGTCAAGGTGGCTTCGACGCCCTGCTGCAACATCCATTCCAGGACCTTGCGCGGCTCGGCGGCGAACTGCAGTTGCAGGAGCTTCTGCCACATCTCCTCCTGCACGCCACGCAGATAGACGATGTCCCACGGTTCCGCCCCGGGCAGGGTCAGGGCAAAGCGGCGAAACTCCAGCAATTCGTCGACCACGCCGGCCGGGTCGGCGCCGTGGCCCAGGTAATTGCCGAGATAGACGATGCGGTCGCCTTGCCTCAGCTCGCGCCCCAGCTGGTCGTGCAGCTGTGCCAGTTGCTGCCGGTCGCCGTTGATCGCCGCCACCGCCCAGACGCGGACGACGCCGTCGAGGACGGCATAAATTTCGCTACCACGGTCGGGCATGGCGCCAGGCGCGTATCTCGGTCAGCCAAAAGCAATAGGGCTCGGCGTCATTGTCGCCAAGCCCCGGCCCGATGTCACAGGCTTTGTCGAATTCAGGCCGCCTTCAGAACCTTTTCAACCCGGTCGGTCGCCTGCGCCTCGTTCAGGCCCTCGACGGCGGCAAGCTCTCGGATCAGGCGATCCAGCGCGGCCTCGTAAATCTGTCGCTCGCTGTAGGACTGCTCGGGCTGTCCGGCGGCGCGGTGCAGGTCGCGGACCACCTCGGCGATCGACTCCGGATCGCCGGAGTTGATCTTGGCCTCGTATTCCTGCGCCCGTCGGCTCCACATGGTGCGCTTGACCCGGGCGCGCCCCCTCAAGGTGGCCAACGCCGACTTCATTTTCTCGGGCGAACTCAGACTGCGCATGCCCGTCTGGGGTGCCTTGGTGATCGGCACGCGCAACGTCATCTTTTCCTTGTCGAAATCGACGACGAACAGCCTCAGGACCGTGCCGGCAATCTCTTGCTCCTCGATGGCGGTGATCTTGCCGACACCGTGCGTCGGGTAGACGACGAAGTCGTCAATGGCGAATCCCGACACCCTCTTGCTTCTTGCCGGCCTTTTGCTTTTCGCAGCTTTCGACATTCAACACCGCTCCAGAATTATCGCAGCAGCCAACACTTTCGCCGCGCTGCGCCTCGCGGGCACCGTGAACTAACGCTTGTTTTTCCAGACACCCTGCGTGCACAAGGCAGCAAGACCTCGGCAAACTCGACGCCGCGCAACCGCTTTACGGGCCCCGCGACGTCAATACGCAACATAACACGATTTGCACCGAAACGGAAGGATCACAGACCGGCATAGCCCCAAATGGGGCAACCCGGCGAACGGCCGGCGTGGCGCGCGGATGTGCGGCCCGGGGGACCGTAGCCGGTCAGGAGCCGGAACCCGGATTGGGGCTGAAATACTGCTCGAACTTGTTCGGCACGTCCTTCCACTCATCGGCGTCGGTCGGCGACTCGCGCTTGCGGGTGATGTTGGGCCAGGAGGCCGCGTACTGGGCGTTCACCTCGACCCATCTCTCGGTTCCTTCCTCGGTGTCGGGAAGGATCGCCTCGGCCGGGCATTCCGGTTCACAGACGCCGCAATCGATGCATTCGTCGGGGTGAATGACCAACATGTTCTCACCCTCGTAAAAGCAGTCGACCGGGCAGACCTCGACGCAGTCCATGTACTTGCATCGGATGCAGGCTTCGGTCACTACGTAGGTCATCCTGGTACCCCTGCTGTGTGGTTCACTCTTCGGCACCCGTCGAGCCGGCCCGGCGTTCCAAAACCCGTCGCCTGGCGGCGCCCCGCTCGCGGTCGGTGACATAAATAAGCCCACCAATGCGCCGGAGCAAGCTGGCTTCGTAGTCGTGCAGCACGTCGTCGGCGTACACGACTTCCCACAGCATTTCCATGAGCCGGATGCGCTCGTCCTCGCTGAAGTGCTGCTTGATCGCGCGGGTATAGGGGAGCAGCTGATGGCGTTCGCTCTGAATCGCCTGAGCGGCCTCCAACAAGGTCTCCACTTCGTTCCCGGAGAGACCGAATCGCCCGCCCAGCAACTCGCGGACCTTGGCCTGTTCGCGTTCGTCGAAGACGCCGTCCAGACGCGCCGCCTCGACCAGCACGACGGCAGCCGCGAGCTGCAGTTCGTCTTCCATGGTTTGTCCCGGGCGAGCGTCTGCGCGTTCGCCGAACAGGGCTTTGATGCGGTCGATCATGGCCCTGCCTAACACGTGGCTTGAGATCGATTCAACTGATGCCCGCTGCCTTGCCGTCTGCCGCGCCGACGCCGGTTTGCGCCGCCGCCCATTCGTCGCCATAGTGAGGGAAAGCAGGATCGCTGATCGGGTGATGCCATGCCGCCGAAGGTCAACTGGCTCCCGCTGCTGCTCTGCGGCATTTTGCTGCAGGGGGCGCCCAGCGCCGGCCAGGATCGGGCGCCGGTGGGCGTGCTCGACGCCACGGCGCATGGCGAAATCCTGGCGGGCGCACCGGTGCGCATACGCAAGCCCGACGCCTCCGAGAGCAGCGAACGGATCGCCCGGCTGTTTCAGAACGAATTGAGCAGGCGCGGCTTTCGTGTCGCCGATACCGGCAGTGCTCACGTGCTGGCCTTCCGTTTTACCTCTGACGTCAGCGTCGATCCCGAGCCCTACCCGATGGTCGAATTGAAACCGCGGGAGCAGAATCCGAGCTACGACGAGGAGGCGACGGCGGTATTGCGGCTTGGGCGACGCGGTGGCAGTGATCCGACCGGGCTCAGATCGCGCACCCAGATCCTTCTGGTCGAATTGACCGACCTGAAGGGCGCGCTGCTGTGGTCGGCCCGGGCGACGCCGCTGGTCGCCGCCGACACGCTTTACGGCGTCGCCACGGCCATCGTGCCGCCGCTTCTCAACCACATGGGTGAGACTGTTTACGCCGCCGACCTGAGATAGGGTGGTCGGCGGCCGAGCCCGAGGTCATATTTGCCGCAGCCGGTCGGTAGCCCGGCGCTCGCGCTTGGTCGGGCGACCGCTGCCGGGCGCCCGCGCGGCGGCCGAGGCGGGCTCGGGCTGCGTCTCCGGCTCGGCCACCGTCAAATCCTGGTACAGCGTCCTGGCCTCGGCCGCCGGGCCGCGCCGCGCCGCCAACGCCAGCACCTTGACGACGCGGATGTCGCGGCCTTGTGGAAAGGTCAGGACGTCGCCCGGCCGCAGCATCGTGCTCGCCTTGCCGACGATGCGGCGATTCTGACGCACCTTGCGTTCGCTGCAGTGTCTGGCTGCCAGGGTTCGGCTCTTGAAGAAGCGGGCACACCAAAGCCAGCGGTCGATGCGCTGGCCGAGCCTCGGTTCCGCTTCGCTCATCGGCCGTTCTTGATCCGCTTCAGGGCGGCAAACGGCGACCGCGCAGGGCGGGCGCGCCGGGCCCGCGGGATCGGCGCATCGGCGCGCCGCCCGGCCCAGCGATAGCGAGGCTCGTCGGCTTGCGAAATCTCCTGGTAACCGAGTTCGGCCAGCACCCTGGGGATGTCGACGCGACTGCAGCCGACCAGCGAGAGCATGGTGTGATCGGCCGGGAACGTGCCCTTGCGGGCGGCACCGCGGGCCTGCGCGGCGAGGCGGTCCAGCATGTCGACGCGATAGGCTCGGCCGTCGATCGCGCGATAGCCGCAGGCGGCAGCCAGGCCGGTTGGCCAATCGTCTTCCACCGGCAGCGAGACCTCGCCGTGCGGCAGCACCGGCGGCGTCTCAAGGCCTTGTGCGGCCAGCCACAGCCGTGCCCGGGCGGCCATGCGTTCCGGTTTCAGCAGGCCGGGCACGTAAACATCGAGAAATCCGAGGCGGAGGCCGAGCTTCCGCAGCGTCGCCCGGTCGGCGCGCTCAAGCCCCCCGATCATCCCTTGCAGCGGCGCCCGCGGCATGCTGCCCATGTTCTCGGCCAATTGATAGGCAAGGCCGCGGCCGGCACCCTCGAGCGAGGCCCGCTCGAGCGCCAGCAGCGGACGCAGCAGGCGTTCGACCTCGGCTTCCAGCCAGGCCGCGAGCCGCCGGCGCACCCGCTCGCGCAGGGGCCCCGAGACATGCTCGACGGGCAACAACGTGACCAGCGGCCGCAACGCGTGCGGTCCCGGTGCCAGGCGGGCGACAGGAGCGGCGTCCCACCACAACCGGTTGTCGTCCTTCCAGCTGAGCTCACCGTCTTCGATGCCGGCGAGGCGGGCGGCGCGGTTGCCGAGCTCGCGAGACAGCACGCGGTTGGCCGCGGCGCGCACGGCCCGGCCTTCGCTGCCGGGATCGGCGACGTCGGGAGTGAAGGACAGCCCCCTCAGCTTGCCGACGAACTGACCTTCGACCAGCACCTCGCCTTCGGCGGTGACGGCAGCGAACAGGTTCTCGCGGTCCTTCAGATGGCGCAGCAGCACCGCGGTGCGGCGGTCGACGAAGCGGCGCGTCAGGGCGACGTGCAGGGCATCGGAGAGCTGGTCCTCGATCTCGCGCGCCCGTTCCTGCCAGTGGCCCGCGTCGGCGAGCCACTCGCCGCGGTGCGAGATGTAGGTCCAGGTGCGGATGTGGGCGATGCGCGCCGCCAGGGTGTCGATATCGCCGTCGATGCGGTCGAGGCGCGCCACCTGTTCGGCTATCCAGTCGGTCGGCAGCACGCCCTCCGGCGCCATCAGATGGCGGTAGATCTGCCGCAGCAGACGATGGTGGTGTTCGGCCAGGCTCTTGCGGAAGTCGGGAATCTGGCAGACCTCCCACAACCGGCTTACCGCCGCCGGCCCGCCGGCCAGCGCGGCGCAGGCCGGATCGCGGGCCAGGGCCTGCAACGCCAGCAGATCGTCGGCCGGCCGCGCCCGGGTCAGCAGGCGTCGGTCCGGCGGCACCTCCAGGCTGTCCAGCAGAGCGGGGACCGAACTCAGGTCGAGCCGGCTGTTGCGCCACTGCAGCTGGCGGATCGGCGGAAAGCGGTGATGCTCGACCATTTCGACGTTCTCGGGGTCGATCCCGCCGATGCCGGCGCTGGTGCCGAAGCTGCCGTCGTTCATGTGCCGGCCGGCGCGTCCGGCGATCTGCCCGATCTCGGCCGCATCAAGCGGACGTACGCTGACGCCGTCGAACTTGCGCAGGCCGGCGAAGGCGACGTGGTCGACGTTCATGTTCAGGCCCATGCCGATGGCGTCGGTGGCGACCAGATAGTCGACCTCGCCGGCCTGATAGAGCGCCACCTGGGCATTGCGCGTGCGCGGGCTGAGCGCGCCCAGGACCACGGCGGCGCCGCCGCGCTGGCGGCGCATCAGTTCGGCCAGGGCGTAGACGTCGGCGGCCGAAAAGGCGACCACCGCCGAGCGGCGCGGCAGCCGGCTGATCTTCTTCTCGCCGCTGTAGCTCAGCACCGAGAAGCGCGGCCGCGAGATGTATTCGGCCTCCGGCAGCAGGCTGCCGATCGCCCAGCGCATGGTGTCGGCGCCGAGGAACATGGTCTCGCGCTCGCCGCGCGCCCGCAGCAGCCGGTCGGTGAAGACGTGGCCGCGCTGGGGATCGGCGGCGAGCTGGATCTCGTCGACGGCGAGGAACTCGACGCGCCGGTCCAGCGGCATCGATTCGACGGTGCAGACGAAGTAGTTCGGGTGCCGCGGCAGGATGCGCTCCTCGCCGGTGATCAGCGCTACCCGCGCCGGCCCCTTGACGCTGACCGCGCGGTCGTAGATCTCGCGGGCGAGAAGGCGCAACGGCAGCCCGATCATGCCGGTGCGGTGGCCGAGCATCCGCTCGACCGCCAGGTGGGTCTTGCCGGTGTTGGTCGGGCCGAGGACGGCGACGACGCCGGCGCCCGACCGCGCCTTGCCACTGACGGCTACCATCGGAGAAAGCATTGGCCCCAGTTCGTGGCGATTTCAAGTCCGTTTCGCCGGGTTGCGGCCATGCCCGCGTTCAAAATACCATGACCTGGACCCAGCCACCCCGGAGCGTTCGTCCATGTCGCCTGAAGTGATCTCCGAGCTCGCGCCGAGCGGCGTCCTGCGCGCCGGCATCAACACCGCCAACTTCCTGCTGGTCACCGGCACCGGCCCGAGCGGCGATCCGCAGGGGGTCGCGCCCGACCTGGCGGCCGAGATCGCGGCCCGCCTCGGCGTGCCGGTCCGCTATGTGCCGTTCAAGACCCCGGGCGAGCTCGCCGACGGCGCCGGCAAGGACGTCTGGGACGTCGGCCTGATCGGCGCCGAGCCGCAGCGCGCCGAGACCATCGCCTTCACCGCCGCCTACGTCGAGATCGAGGCCACCTACCTGGTGCCGGCGGGCTCGGCCCTGAAGACCATCGCCGACGTCGACGCCAAGGGCGTGCGCATCGCCGTGACGGCCAGGAGCGCCTACGAGCTCTGGCTCAGCCGCAACATCAAGAACGCGGAATTGGTGCTGGCCACGGGCCTGGACGGCGCCTTCGAGAAGTTCGTCTCGGAGAAACTCGACGCCCTGGCGGGCCTGCGGCCGCGGCTGCTGCAGGACGTCGAGAAACTGCCCGGCGCGCGCATCCTCGACGGCCAGTTCAGCGCCGTGCAACAGGCGGTCGGCACCGCCAAGGCCAATGCGGCGGGCGCCGCGTTCCTGAAAGCGTTCGTCGAGGAGGCCAAGGCCTCGGGCCTGATCGCCAAGCTGATCGAGCGCCACAAGGTACGCGGCCTCTCGGTGGCCCCGCCCGCCTGAGCCGCCGTCGTGCTGCCGGCGGCCGCGGCTTGCCCGCCGTTCGCGCCATATGGTCTATAATGGCGCCAGCAACGGGAGCCGAGCCATGGGCAAGAAGGCGAAGGGCGAATTCTCGGCCTGGCGCGATCTGGCGAAGCGCGAGCTGAAGGGCGCGAGCCCGGACGAGCTGGCCTGGCAGACGCCGGAGGAGATCCGCGTCAAGCCGCTCTACACGGCGGCTGACCTGGAGGGCCTGGAGGCGCTGAACACGCTGCCCGGCGCCGAGCCGTTCCTGCGCGGCGTGCGCGCCACCATGTACACCAACCGGCCCTGGACGATCCGCCAGTACGCCGGCTTCTCGACCGCCGAGGAATCGAACGCCTTCTACCGCCGCGCGCTCGCCGGCGGGCAATCCGGCCTCTCCATCGCCTTCGACCTGGCCACCCACCGCGGCTACGATTCCGACCATCCCCGGGTCGTCGGCGACGTCGGCAAGGCCGGCGTGGCGATCGATTCGGTCGAGGACATGAAGGTGCTGTTCGAGGGCATCCCGCTCGAGCAGATGAGCGTCTCGATGACCATGAACGGCGCCGTGCTGCCGACCCTGGCCGCCTTCATCGTCGCCGGCGAGGAACAGGGCGTGGCCCGGGCCGCGCTGTCGGGGACGATCCAGAACGACATCCTGAAGGAGTTCATGGTCCGCAACACCTACATCTATCCGCCGGCGCCCTCGATGCGGATCGTCGCCGACGTCATCGCCTACACGGCGGCGGAGATGCCGAAGTTCAACTCGATCTCGATTTCCGGCTATCACATGCAGGAGGCCGGGGCGACGGCGGTGCAGGAGCTCGCCTTCACGCTCGCCGACGGCCTGGAATACGTCCGCGCGGCGATCGGCCGCGGCCTCGGCGTCGACGAGTTCGCCGGGCGGCTGTCGTTCTTCTTCGGCATCGGCATGAACTTCTTCATGGAGATCGCCAAGCTGCGCGCGGCGCGGCTCCTCTGGGCCCGGATCATGCGCGGCTTCGAGCCGGCCTCGCCGCGCAGCCTGATGCTGCGGACCCATTGCCAGACCAGCGGCGTCAGCCTGACCGAGCAGGCGCCCTACAACAACATCGTCCGCACCGCCTACGAGGCGCTGGCCGCGGTGCTCGGCGGGACGCAGAGCCTGCACACCAATTCGTTCGACGAAGCCATTGCCCTGCCTTCCGATTTCGCCGCCGAGATCGCCCGCCACACGCAGCTGATCCTGGCCGAGGAGACGGGCGTTACCCGCGTCGTCGACCCGCTGGGCGGCAGCTATTACGTCGAGGCGCTGACCCACGCCATCGCCAGCCACGCCTGGGCGCTGATCCAGGAGGTCGAGGAGATCGGCGGCATGACCCGGGCGGTCGAGGCCGGGATGCCGAAGCTCCGCATCGAGGAGGCGGCGGCCCGCCGCCAGGCCCGCGTCGACCGCGGCGAGGAGACCATCGTCGGCGTCAACAGGTACCAGTCGGAGCAGCAGGGCGAGGTCGAGGTCCGCGACATCGACAATTCCCGCGTGCGCGAGCAGCAGCTCGCCCGCCTCGAGCAAGTGCGGGCTTCGCGCGACGAGGCCAAGGCGGGCGCGGCCCAGCGGGCGCTCGAGGCCGGCGCGGCGGGCGACGGCAACCTGCTGGCGCTCTGCGTCGAGGCCGCCCGGGTGCGCGCGACGGTCGGCGAGATGTCGGATGCCATGGAGCGGGTTTTCGGTCGTTACAAGGCGGAAATTCGTTCTATTTCAGGAGTTTATGGAAAAGTGTCCGAGGCGGATGAGAGCTACCGGCGGGTCTGCGAGGAGGTCGAGGCCTTCGCCCGCGCCGAGGGCCGGCGGCCGCGCCTGCTGGTCGCCAAGCTGGGCCAGGACGGCCACGACCGCGGCGCCAAGGTGATCGCCACCGCCTTCGCCGACATCGGCTTCGACGTCGACGTCGGCCCCTTGTTCCAGACGCCTGAGGAGGTGGCGCGCGACGCCATCGAGGCCGACGTCCATGTGGTCGGCATCTCGACCCAGGCGGCCGGCCACAAGACCCTGGTGCCGGAGCTGATCGCGGCCCTGCGCCAGGCCGGCGGCGAGGACATCATCGTGGTCTGCGGCGGCGTCATCCCGGCGCAGGACTATGCCTTCCTGAAGCAGGCCGGCGTCGCCGCGGTCTACGGCCCCGGCACCAACATCCCCGAGGCGGCGCGCGAGATCGTCAGCCTGCTGGCGAAGCGGCTAAAGGCCGCCTGAGACGGGCCGGCCATGACCGAGGTCGTCCTCTATACCGACTACAAGAGCCCGTTCGCCTACCTGGCCAAGGACTTGGCCTACGCGCTGGCGGACGAGCTCAAGCTGCGGCTGATCTGGCGCCACTACACCCTCAACATCCCCGACTTCATGGACGCGGTGGAGACGCGCAGCGCGCATAACTGGCGCAAGGTCAAGTACTCCTACATGGACGCCCGCCGGCTCGCCAACAAGCGCGGCCTGACCGTGCGGGGGCCGCAGAAGATCTTCGATTCCTCGCTCGCCGGGATCGGCATGTACTACGCCCAGGACCAGGGCGAGGCGGTCTTCCGCGCCTATCACGACCGCACCTACGAGCGCTTCTGGAAGCGCGAACTGGACATCGAGCGGCCGGAGTTGATCGCCGGCGTGCTGGCCGAGGCCGGCGCCGACGTTGCCGGCTTTCCCGACTTCCTTGCCGGCGAGGGGCGCCGGCGTCACGACGCGGTGATCGCCGAGGCCGAAGCGGCCGGGGTCTTCGGCGTGCCCACTTTCGTCTATGAGGGCGAACTGTTCTGGGGCACCGACCGCATGGACCTCCTGCGCGAACACCTGGCGGCGGCCTGATTCGCGCACCCGTGATTATATATTTAATGGCAATTTAAAAGTATTCTCGCATCGGACCGGCGCATCCCGCCGCCCCGCACGTCTGTCCGGCAACCGCCCTAGTCGGCGGCGCCCGCGGCCACCCTTGGCCGCATCGCGGCCTCGTAATCCGCCTTCAGCCGGCCGGTGCCCTCGCGCAGGAAGGTCTCGCGCATGGCGTGGCCGTTGCCCGCATGCGCGACCATGCGCTCGGGCGGGGTCGGCCGGGTGACTTCGGGCCAATGGCCGGGCTGCGGGCCGGCGCCCTCGGCGACGATCGCCATCGGGTCGTCGTCCTCCACCGCCGGCGGTTGCAGGATCTCCATGGTGTCCCAGCTGGCCTCGAGCGGGATGTTGTTGGGGTCGAACCAGTAGATCGACCAGATGGTGCCGTGATCGACCGCGTCCGAGACCTCGACGCCGGCGGCCTCGAGCTGGTCCTTGAGCGCGAACAGGTCCTCGCGGCTCGCCACCGTGAAGGAGACGTGGTCGAAGCCGAGCGGCAGGCGGGTCGGGCTGCCGTGGAACTTGCGCTGCATCGGGCGCGCCCCGTCATACTCGAAGAAGGCGACCTGGGTGTTGCCGCAGCGGAAGAAGTAGTGGCGATAGCCGTCGTGGCCGATCCCGGCGTGGAGCTCCATGCCCAGGAGGTCGCGGTAGAAGCGGATGGTCTTCTCCATGTCGTCGGTGATGAAGGCCAGATGGTTGATGCCGGTCAGCAGCATGGCTCTCTCCTCGCAGCGCCTGTCGTCCGCCATATATGGCTGATGCCGGCGCGATGTCCAACCGGCGCTCCGCCGCCCGCGGCAGCAAAAGCGGCTGCCGGCGGCGGGCGCCATGCGCTATGGTCCGCGCGGATGGCAAAGCGGCGCACGACGAAGGACGAGCTTGCCGCTGGCGTCCTGGCGGGCGACCGGCGGGCGCTGGCGCGCGCCATCACCCTTGTGGAATCGACGCGGCGCGATCACCAGACGCGGGCCGAGCGGCTGCTGGCCGCGCTCGTGGCCGCGACCGGCAAGGCCGTGCGGCTGGGTATTTCCGGCGCCCCCGGGGTCGGCAAGTCGACCTTCATCGAGGCCTTCGGCAAGCACCTGACCGGGATCGGCCGCAAGGTCGCGGTGCTGGCCGTCGATCCGAGCTCGACCAGGAGCGGCGGCTCGATCCTCGGCGACAAGACGCGGATGGCGGAACTGGCGCGCGATGCCGCCGCCTTCATCCGGCCCTCGCCGGCCGGCCCCGGCATCGGCGGCGTGGCCCGGCGCACGCGCGAGGCGATGCTGCTGGTCGAGGCCGCCGGCTTCGACGTCGTCATCGTCGAGACCGTCGGCGTCGGCCAGTCCGAGATCGCGGTCGAGGACATGGCCGACACCTTCATCCTGCTGGCCGCTCCTGGCGGCGGCGGCGAATTGCAGGGGATCAAGCGCGGCGTCATGGAGCTGGCCGACCTGGTGGTGGTGACCAAGGCCGACGGCGAGCTCGCCGCCCCGGCCCGCCACGCCACCGCCGACTACCGCAGCGCGCTGGCGCTGATGCGACCGAAGGCGGCGTTCTGGACGCCCGAGGTGGTGATGGTCTCGGCCCGCGAGGGGCGCGGCATGGCCGAGGTCTGGGCCATCGTGCAGCGGCACCGCGAGGGCCTCGAGGCCGGCGGCGGGCTCGCCCGCCGGCGCGCCGGGCAGGCCAAGCGCTGGCTGTGGAGCGAGCTCGAACACGCTTTGCGCGAAAGCTTCCGCGGGCATGCCGGCGTGGCCGCGCTGCTGCCCGAGGTCGAGGCCGAGGTCGCCGCCGGCAGGCTGGCCCCGCCCGAGGCGGCGCGGCGGCTGCTGGCCGCCTTTCGGGATGAGACCTAGCCCCGGCCCTAGAGCGGCACGCCGCCGCGGGCCTTCAGCAGGCTGACGAACTCGCGCCGGGTCTTCGGCCCGAAGGTCAGGAAATGCGGGTCGGGGCGCCGGCGGTAATCGGCGCGGCGGCGTTCGACCGGGTCCAGGCGGGCGCGTTTCAGCACCTCTTCGACGTCGATGCCGTAGGGCCGCGCGGCGTTGAGGCCGAAGATTTGCGCGCGGAGCTTCGGCGTCAGCCTGGGATAGCCGTGCTGCTCGCGCAGTTCCTCCGAGATCTGGAACGCGCGCAGGGCCTGGATCTGGTCCTGGGGCGAGCCGTACCAGATGCAGTCGGAGCCGTAGAGCACGTTCTCCTCGCCGATGTGCTGCAACAGCTTGCCGAGGATGTGCGCCGCCATCTCCGGGTCGCGCAGGGCGTAGCGCCAGGTGCTGCCAAGCTCGGCGTAGACGTTGCTGTTGGGCGCGATGCCCGCCTCCTCGACCGAGCGGATCAGCTCGTCGATGCCTTCGCCGCGCTCCGGATCGTAGGGGCCTTCCGTCTCGCCCGAGATGAAGCCCGAGTGGTAGACCAGGAAGTTGACGTCGGGGAACATCCGGGCGGCCGGTCCGATGTCGCTCGCCAGGCTGTGCTCGTAGGAGCGCCGGCCGAACGGCAGGCCCTTGTGCACGCAGATGTTCTTGACGCCGAGTGCCCGCGCCTTCTCGATCAGCTTCAGGCCGAGATCCTCATGCAGGAAGAAGCCTTTGCCCTCCGGCCCCCACTGCGTGTAGCACTTCCAGGCGACCACGCCCCATTTCTCGGCCAGCTCGTCCATGCCCTCGAGGTCGCCCGGCTGGTTCGGGTTGACCCGGCCGTGCAGCAGCAGCCGGTGCGTGCCCTCCATCTTCTCGACGATGCGCCGGACCTCGTCAGCCTCCTCGATGGTCAGCAGCTCCGTCTCGCGGCGCGAGGGGATGAAGGAGAGCACCATCATGTCGGTGTCGGAATCGAGGAAGATGTCCTTGATGAACTCATCGGCGCCGCCCAGCCCGCTGCGGCCGAGGCCGTGCCGGCCGACGAAATGGCCCTGCACGTCGAAGACGAACTCGCGGCTGGCGAGCTGCTGCATCGCCGCGTCGGCGTCGACGGCGGCCAGGCGGTCGAGCTCGAAATAGCCGCCGCGCCGTCCGGCCGCCGCGTTGGCGGCGTTGAAGGCCAGCAGGGTGCTGGCCGCCCCGCAGGCCGAGACCATGAAGCGGCGCCGGTCGAGGCCCAGCCGGCGCGCGTTCTCGCTCGCCGCCTCCCGCGCGAGCTTGTTGGCAGCGCGGCCGGCGGCGTCGAGCGGCACCGGCGCGAACTCGCCGTTCGAGGTGGCGTCGAGCTTGATCGGCAGGCGCCTGCCGTCGGGGTCCGAGAAACCGCTCATGCTCTGGCTCCTGTGCTGTCGGAGCGCACGCCCACTCAGCCCCGCAGGTGCGCCACGGCTTCCGGCTTGGCGTTCTGCGCCGCCGCCATCTTTTCCAGGACCCGCAGGCTTTTGGCGGCGGGCAGGTTGAGCTGCACCAGGACCTCGCCGATCCGGGCGTAATCCTCGTAACTGGCCAGAAGCCCGTCCTTCAGGCGGAAGAAGCCGACGCCTTCCATGAAGATGCGCTTGCCGCTGGCTTCCGGCGTCTTCGCGGCATAGCTGAAGCGCCAGCGGGCATAGCCGATCGCGCCGTCGTCGAGCGGGTCCAGCATCTCCCACTTGAAGGCCTCGGCGTCGCGCCAGAAGTAGTTCTCCAGCATGTCGGCGATCGCCGCCCGGCCGCTGAAGGTGCCGTAGAAGACGTCGTGATACTGGCCGTCCTCGGTGAAGACCTCGGCGAAAGCGGCACCGTCGCCGGCCTCGACGGCGGTGGTGAAGCGATCAAGCAGTTGGGCGAAATGCGTCCTGGCCATGGCTCGTCCTCGTCTGCTGGCATGCGCCGCAATCATACCCCGGATCGGTCCGGAGGCTCAGCTTGACGGGCCGGGTGCCATGCCGTAAAGAGGCCCACCGCCGCGCGGGCCCCTTGGGTTGGCGCGGGCGGGATCAACGCCTGCACTTGGATGGACGTCATGGCGCGACGCTGCGAACTCACGGGCAAGGCCGTACTTGTCGGCCACAACGTCAGCCACTCGAACATCAAGACCAAGCGGCGCTTCCTGCCCAACTTGCAGCAGACCTCGCTGCATTCCGACGCCTTGAGCCGGCCGGTTCGCCTGCGGGTCTCGGTCAAGGCCCTGCGCACGGTCGAGGCCAAGGGCGGCATCGACGGCTTCCTGATGCAGGCCGACGAGGCCAAGCTGTCAATCAGGGCCCGGCGGCTGAAGCGCTCGATCGCGCGGGCGCAGGCACGCATCGCCGCCGAGTAGCCGCGCGGCTCTCGGCCCGGCCGCGGACATGAGCGAAACGGAACGGGGCTGGGCCGAGGCGCGGCCCGATCTCGCCTTCACGCTTCTCGCCGGCATCTTCATCGGCGGGCTGGTCATCGCCGCGGTGCTGGCATCGAAGCTCGTCGCCGTCGGAGCGTTGGTCGTGCCGGCGGGGGTGCTGGCCTACGCGCTGACCTTCGCCTGCACCGACATCATCGCCGAACGCTACGGCCGGGCCCGGGCGCACCAGGTGGTGCTGTCCGGGCTGGTGGCGCTGATCGTCTGCTTTGCCCTGATCCAGCTGGCGCTGGCCTGGCCGGCCGCCGCGATCTGGCAGAACGGCCCGGCCTTCGAGAGCGTGCTGTCGAGCAGCGCCCGCATCATCATCGCCAGCCTGGTCGCCTACATCGTCAGCCAGAACGCCGACATCTACCTGTTCTCGCGGCTGCGGCGCGCCACCGGCGGACGTCACCTGTGGCTGCGCAACAACGTCTCGACGATGCTGGCGCAACTCCTGGATTCGGCGATTTTCGTCACTATCGCCTTCGCCGGCCTGTTCCCGGTATTGCCCGTGATCTTCGGCCAGTGGGTGGTGAAGCTGGCGATCGCCGCGCTGGACACCCCGGTGGTCTACCTGGTGGTGGCGCTGCTGCGGCGGCCGCGGGCCTAGCCGGGAGCCTCAGCGCGCAAGGCGGAATTGCAGCAGCAGCGTGTTCTGCAGCGGGTTGAAGTTGTCGTCCGAGAGCAAGTAGACGAAGCTGCCGCCGCCCGGTGCGGAGGCCACCGCGAGAGCCTCGAAATTCTCGGTCACGACCGGCCATTCCAGGCGCGCGACCTCGCGGCCATCGAGCCGGGCCCCCGGGCGCACGGCGTCGCGCTCGATCCGGACCAGCCGCGCGCCGGCGCCGCCGATCGGGCTGAAGCGGCGCTCCAGCACCAGGACGTCGCCGTCCGGCAACGGCGCCATGTCGGTCGGCTTGAAGGCGCCGACGGCGGCGTAGCTGAGCGCCGTGGCCCGCCCGTCCTGCCAGAGCCAGCCGCGGTGGTCGCCCGCGGCGTCGTTGCTTTCCTCCGCCAGCAGCAGCAGCCGGCCGTCCGCCAGCGGGGCGATTGCCTCGATGCCGCCGTTTCGGGGCAGGCGGGCCAGTTCCGCGAAGGCGACGTAAGGCGCCGCCGCCACGCCCGGCGAGGCGTAGCGCCAGAGGCGATGCCTGCGCTCGAAGCTGACGACCAGGCTGCCGTCGGCGAGGCGTTCGACCGCCTCCGCGTCGTGCTCGCCGTCGGCGATCCGGACCGGTTTGCCGTCGGCCCGCCGGAGCGGATCGAGTGCCGCCGCCTCAAGCCCGGCAAGGCTGCCGTCCGCCTCTTGTCTCAGCCGCGCGGTCAACCACCAGCCGTGGTCGCTGACGGCAATCAGCGACCGGCCGTCCCGGCCGAGGGTCAGGCCGGACAGGCCGCCGAAACGCCGGTCGCCCGAGTGCAGGGAAAAGCCGGCCACGAACTCCAACTCGCCGACCCGGGTCCGGCCCGGCTCCTCGCTGTCCAAGACGATCGGCCGTCCACGAACCGTGATCGGCTCGGCCGCCGCTGGGCCCGGCAGAACCAGGCAAGCCGCCAGCGCGGCCGCGATGACTGCGTCTCGGCCGGGCGTCAGGCGCACCAGGATTCGAGCGGGAGGGCGCGGCTCAGCGCGCCATCGGCCGGCGTGCGAGCCTGCCTTGTCGGGTCCGCGGCTGGTGGCGCACGTCGTCGGCATCGAAAAGCTCGGCCAGCTTGTCCATCATCGCGCCGCCCAGCTGCTCGGCATCGACGATGGTGACGGCGCGGCGATAGTAGCGGGTGACATCGTGCCCGATACCGATGGCGATCAGCTCGACCGGGGACGAGGTCTCGATCCAGTCAATGACCCGGCGCAGATGCTTCTCGAGGTAGTTGCCGGCGTTGACCGAAAGCGTGGAATCGTCCACCGGGGCGCCGTCGGATATCACCATCAGAATGCGCCGCTGCTCGGTCCGGGCCAGCAGCCGCTCGTGCGCCCAGATCAGCGCTTCGCCGTCGATGTTCTCCTTCAGCAGGCCCTCGCGCATCATCAGGCCGAGGCTGCGTCGGGCGCGGCGCCAAGGCGCGTCGGCTGACTTGTAGATGATATGGCGCAGATCGTTGAGCCGGCCCGGATGCGCCGGCTTGCCGTCGCGCAGCCATTTCTCGCGGCTTTGACCGCCCTTCCAGGCGCGGGTCGTGAAGCCGAGGATCTCGACCTTGACGGCGCAACGCTCCAGCGTCCGCGCCATGATGTCGGCGCACATCGCCGCCACCGTGATCGGCCGGCCGCGCATCGAGCCCGAGTTGTCGATCAACAGCGTCACCACGGTGTCGCGGAAGTCGGTGTCGCGCTCGACCTTGTACGAGAGCGGGTTCATCGGGTTGACGACCACGCGGGCGAGCTTGCCGGCATCCAGCAGGCCTTCCTCGAGGTCGAATTCCCACGAGCGGTTCTGCTTGGCTAGCAGGCGGCGCTGTAGCCGGTTGGCCAGCTTGGCGACGACGCCCTGCAGTTGGCTGAGCTGCTGGTCGAGGTAGCTCCTGAGCCGCCCGAGCTCCTCCAAATCACAGAGCTCCGAGGCCTCGGTGATCTCATCGAACTCGTCGGTGTAGGGCAGATATGGCGGCTCGTTCGGCAGGTCCGGATAAAGGTCGCCGGGTCGCCACTGGCGGCGGCCGCGGCCGGGATCCTCGCTGCCCATGCTGGTCATGGCGTCGTCGGCCTCGACCGCGGCGGCGTCGGCCGACTCATCGACGTCGCCTTCGCTGCCCTCGGCCATCTGCGGCTCGCCGCTCTCGTCGCTGGCGCCGTCGGCACCCTCGCCTTCGCCCTCGGCGCCGCCCTCGGGCTGCTGCTCCGCGTCCTGGTCGGGATCGTCCTCGAAGTCCTCGCTCTCGTCGTAGTCGTCCTCGCCAAGATTGAGGTCGGCGATCAGCTTGCGGGTCAGTCGGGCGAAGCGGGCCTGGTCCTGCACGCAGGCGGTAAACTGGCTGAGATCATCGCCGCCTTTTTCCTCGACCCGTTGGCGCATGGCCTCGACCATCTTCTGCGCGTCCTCGGGCGGCGGCTTACCGGTCAGCTTCTCGCGCACCATCAGGCCGATCACCTCCGGCAGCACCGCATCCGAGGGGTCGGTGATGTTGGCGTAGCCGCGGCTGCGGCAACGCTCTTTCAGCGTCGCATCGAGGTTCTGCGAGACGCCGAGCATGCGCCGGGCGCCGATCGCCTCGACCCGGGCCTGCTCCGCCGCCTCGAAGACCGCGCGCGGAATCACCCCCTTGGGCTGGAAGCGGGTGTGCAAGCTTTCGTCGTGATGGCGGGTCCAGAGCGCCAGGGAATCGCCGGCCCCGCGCACCTGCGCCACTTCGTGCGCCGGCAGCGTTCGCGAAGGCAGCGGCAGCCGGCCGCGGCCGAGCCGTCCGCCGGGTCCCTCGGTGCCAAAGGTCACGGCCAGCTCAGGCTCGCGCGCGATCGCGCGCGCGGCCGCGATAACCGCGCGCTTGAAGGGCTCGATCGGGTTCTCGGGCGCGCTCATCAGGACCGGCGCCGGACCTCAGACCAGGTCGGTGTGCGCCGCCGATTCCGGTAGGTCCATGCCCATGCAGCGCTGGTAGTACTCGGCGACGATCGGCCGTTCGACCTCATCGCAGCGGTTCATGAATGTGAGGCGGAAGGCGAGGCCGATGTCGTCGAAGATCTCGGCGTTCTGCGCCCAGGTCATCACCGTGCGCGGCGACATCACGGTCGAGATGTCGCCGTTGATGAAGCCGCTGCGGGTCAGTTCGGCGACCGAGACCATGTTCTCGATCACCTTGCGGCCCTCCTCGGTGTTCCAGGACTTGGCCTTGGCCAGGACGATCTCGGTCTCCTTCTCGTGCGGCAGATAGTTCAGCGTGGTGATGATGCTCCAGCGGTCCATCTGACCCTGGTTGATCTGCTGCGTGCCGTGGTAGAGGCCGGTGGTATCGCCGAGGCCCACCGTGTTGGTGGTCGAGAACAGACGGAAGGACGGGTGCGGACGAATCACGCGGTTCTGGTCCAGCAGCGTCATCTTGCCGTCGACTTCCAGGATCCGCTGAATGACGAACATTACGTCGGCACGGCCGGCGTCGTACTCGTCGAAGACCAGGGCGCAGGGATGCTGAAGCGCCCAAGGCAGGATGCCCTCGCGAAACTCGGTGACCTGCTTGCCGTCGCGCAGCACGATCGCGTCCTTGCCGATCAGGTCGATGCGGCTGATGTGGCTGTCGAGGTTGACGCGGATGCACGGCCAGTTCAGGCGCGCGGCTACCTGCTCGATATGCGTCGACTTGCCGGTGCCGTGATAGCCCTGGATCATCACCCGCCGGTTGTAGGCGAAGCCGGCGAGGATGGCCAAGGTGGTGTCGCGGTCGAAGCGATAGTCCTCGTCGAGGTCGGGGACGAGCTCGCTCGACTGCGAAAAGGCCGGCACGGCCATATTGCTCTCAAGACCGAAGGCCTCGCTGACGCTGACTTCGGTATCGGGGATCTCTAGCGGGTGAACCGACGCACTGTCGGCAACTGCAATAGCCGTCATCCGGGTAATCCTAACTCCTCAAACCTGCGCGTGATTTTGGACGGCCGCTCTAAACCGCACCGTTCGATTGCAGGAAACTATACGCCTCGCTAATCGACTTGAAGCGTTCTTCCGCCGATTTGTCGCCGCCGTTGGCGTCGGGATGGTAGCGCTTGACCAGCTGCTTATACCGCATTTTGATTTCTTGCAAGTTGGCCGAGGCCTCGAGATTCAGCACCGCCAAGGCCCGGCGCCGTTTCGGGTCGACCTGCGACTTTGCGTCGCGCGTCTCGGTCCGGCTCCGAGTCTTGCCGTTGGCAAACAGTCCGAAGGGATCCTTGACCCCATTCAACGTTGCCTGGGCAAAGCCGGCGCCCATCCGCCAGGTCGGCCGGTGGCCGATCACCGACTCGCGCTGGAAGCACTCGATTTCGGCTTGGCTCATGCCGCGAAAGAAGTCCCAGGAGGCGTTGTACGCCCTAACGTGCTCGAGGCAGAACCAGAAGTAGGCATTGAGCTCGGTCTTCGACTTCGGCGCGCGATATTCCCCCGCTTGCTGGCAGGCCGGATGGTCGCAGCAGCGGCTCTCGTCGTCGCTGTCCTCGAATACGAAGCCTGACAGCGGAATATGGCGATTGCGATAGCGCACGGCAGAAAGTATGGGGACTCGGCAAATTCCTTGCAACTGGCGCCGCGGGCCGTGACCGCCGCGGCGGCACTTGACAAAGCGCGGCGGGCGCGCGCAACAGGGGATATGGGTATCGCCGAGCAGATCCGCCACAAGCTCGAGGCCGCTTTTCAGCCGCGGCGGCTCGAGATCTTCGACGAGTCGAGCCAGCACGCCGGGCATGCCGGCGCCCGCCCTGGCGGTGAGAGCCATTTTCGCATCATTATCGTTGCCGAGGCTTTCGCCGGCATGACCCGACTCGCGCGCCAGCGCGCCATTCATCAAACGCTGGCTGACGAGCTCGCCGGTCCCGTCCACGCCCTCTCGATCTCGGCCCGCACGCCGGAAGAGACCTGAGCCAAATCTGCCGGGTGAGGCGAAGCCGCACCGGCGCCGTCACTGCTCGCCCACAATGGTGATTTTCAGCGTGGTAATCTGGTTGCGGTGCCGGCGCATGACCTCGAAGCGCATGCCGTGGAAGACGAAGCGCTCACCGACGTCCGGTATGCGCCTGGCCTCGTGGATCACCAGTCCGGCGATGGTGGCGGCCTCCTCGTCCGGCAGGTCCCAGTCACAAAATCGGTTCAGGTCGCGCAAGGTCACGGTGCCGTCGACGATCAGGCTGCCGTCGGGCTGCTGGCGAACGGCTTCGGCGACGATCTCGTCGTGCTCGTCGACGATCTCGCCGACGATCTCCTCGAGGATGTCCTCCAGCGTCACCAGCCCCATCAGGGCGCCGTATTCGTCGACCACCAGAGCGAAATGCTCGCGCCGCTCGCGGAACGCGTTCAGCTGCTCGATCAGGGTCGTCGTTTCCGGCACGAACCAGGGCGCCCGGGACAGGCCGACGACGTCGATCTCGGCATGGTCGGTCGGGTGTTTGCGGATCGCCCTGAGCAGATCCTTGGCATGCAGGATGCCGACGATGTTCTCCGGGTTGTCGCGCCAAAGCGGCACCCGGGTGTAGGGGCTGTCGAAGGCCGCCTCGATGATCCGCGCGTTCGGCTGATTGGCGTCGATCATCACCATGTTGCTGCGATGGACCATGATGTCCGAGACCTGGACGTCGGGCAGGTCGAGCACGCCGCCCAGCATGTCCCGGTCGGACTTGACCATGCGGCCTTCGCGGGTGTGCAGATCCACCGCCCCCCTGAGCTCTTCGAACGGTGACACCAGGCGACCCCGGCCTTCGATGCGAATTCCGAACAGGCGCAGGGTCAGCGCCACGATCAGCTGCACGACGCGGATCACCGGGCCCAGCAGCGTAACCAGAGGCGAAACCACCGGCGCCACCGTCAGCGCAAACCGGTTCGGATTGTAGATCGCGTAGGTCTTCGGCAGCACCTCGGCGAAGATCAGCACCAGGGTGGTCATGACCACGGTGGCGACGGCGACGCCGGCATCGCCGAAGATGGTGATCAAGACGCCGGTCGCCAGCGCCGAGGCGAGAATGTTCACCAGGTTGTTGCCGATCAGCAGCGCGCCGATCAGCCGGTCGCGGCGCCGCGTCAGGCGTCCGACGAGCACGGCGCGGCGATTGCCGGCCTTTTGCAGGCTGTGCATTTGGGCCCGCGAGGCCGCGGTCAGCGCCGTCTCCGAGCCGGAAAAAAACGCCGACAACAGCAGCAGAACGGCGATGGCGGCAATCGAGAGGAGTATGTATGCGTCCATTGCCGGTGACGTGTCTCAGCCTCCCTGCTTGTATTGCCGGCTCAGGCGACAAGCTCGTGGTCGAGCATGGCGATCACGCTCGCCGCGTCGACGTCGCGGGTGATGATGGCGTGGCCGATGCCACGCGCCAGGATGAACGTCAGCCGGCCGTCGCGAACCTTCTTGTCTTGTTGCATATGCGAAAACAAGGCGCCGCCGTCAAAGCCATGCAGACCCGCTGCCGCCGTGCTGGTCGGCAGACCCAGGCCGCCGAGATGACGGCGGACCCGGGCGGCGTCGTCGGCCGGACAGAGCCCTAATCGGACCGAGAGCTCGAAGGCCATGACCATGCCGATGGCAACAGCCTCGCCGTGCAGCAGCCGGCCGCTATAGCCGCTTGCCGCCTCGAGGGCGTGGGCGAAGGTGTGGCCCAGGTTCAACAGCGCGCGCTCGCCCATCTCGCGCTCATCGGCGGCGACGATGCGCGCCTTCATCCGGCAGCTGCGCATGACCGCCTCGCTCTGCGCGGCGCTGTCGCCGGTGAGGACGGCACGGCCGTGGCCTTCCAGCCAGCCGAAGAACTGCGGATCGCCCAACAGCCCGTACTTGGCCACCTCGGCATAGCCGGCCTTGAGCTCGCGCTCAGGCAGCGTCGCCAAGGTGGTAACGTCGGCCAACACCAGCCGCGGCTGGTAGAAGGCGCCGATCAAATTCTTGCCCTGTTTGGAATTAATACCGGTCTTGCCGCCGACTGAGCTGTCGACCTGGGCCAACAGCGTTGTCGGCACCTGCACGAAGGCAACGCCACGGCGCAACAGGCTGGCGGCCAGGCCGACCAGATCGCCAACGACACCGCCGCCCAAGGCAACCAGGGTGTCGGGGCGCTCGACCTTGAGTTCGATCAGCCGTTCCAACAGGCGTTCGAGTTGGGTGAAGCTCTTGCTGTCTTCGCCGGGGGGTACCAGAACGACCTGATGTGCGATATCGGCGCTGTCGAGCGCGCCGCGAAGGCTGTCGAGATGCAAGTCGGCCACCGTTTGATCGGCGACGACCACGGTCTTGGGCCGGGCCAGGACCGGACGCAGCCAGCTCCCGGCGTCGCTCAGCAGATCGGCGCCAACGATGATCTCGTAGCTGCGCTCGCCGAGCGCCACCTCGAGGCGTTGCGGGGCAGGGGCCGTTTCGCTCATCGCATGGCCTCCAACGAGGTCGGCGCCCCGCTCTTGGCCAGGTACTGCTCAAGCTTGGCGACGATCTCCTGGACCACCACTTCGTGGGGGCCGTCGGTGCTGTCGACGACGATGTCGGCCTGCGCGTACACGGGGTAGCGCTCGTCCATCAGCCGCGCCAGGGTCTGACGCGCATCGCCGCCCTTCAGCAGCGGACGGTCGTTGCGGCGGCTGACCCGGCGGAGCAAGGTGTCGAGGTCGGCTCTGAGCCAGACGGCGACGCCACGCTCGCCGATCAGCTCGCGCGTGCGCCTGCTCATGTAGGCGCCGCCGCCCGTGGCTAGAACTTTCTTCGGCCCGCGCATCAGGCGCCGGATCACCTTCTCCTCGCCCTTGCGGAACTCGGCCTCGCCGAAGCGTTCGAAGATGTCCTCGATGGTGCAGCCGGCCGCGATTTCGATCTCCTGGTCGGCATCCACAAAAGGCAACCCCAGGCGCGCCGCGAGGCGCCGCCCGATCGCGCTCTTGCCGGCACCCATGATGCCGACCAGCACGACGCTGCGCCCTGCGTGGTCTAAGTGGCGGGGAGCGGTCAACGGGTCACCACTGGCCGGGAAGGCGCGGCCGCCGCACGTGCGGTCGTTGCCTCCGAGAATCTCCGTCGATACACTGCCCCAACTCGGCCATGATTCCACTTTATCACATCTTCACGAGGCGCTGTCACACTCCACGATGGCGCAGCCAGCAGGCGCACGGGGATGGCAACGCTCGCAGATCATGAGAAAGCTCTGGTTGATACTGACTCTCCTCATTGTCATAGCACTGGTCGGCCTTGGCGTCTTCCTCAGCCGTTGGGAAATTCCGCCGCCGAAAGGTGGGATCGAGACGGTCATCCCCGATGAGCGTTTTCCCAAATAACCGCGGCGGCCGCTCCGCCACGCTGGCCTTGGCCGCAGGGCTGGCGGTGGCCCTGGCGGCGCCGGCGCTGGCACAAAGCGAGCGAGGCCGCGTCGGCGCGCCGATACCCTTGCGGCCCGGCGGCGCCGTCGAGGCGCCGAAGCCGCCGACCGGCATCACCGTGGAATCCTCGTCGCCGACGCAGCGTCCGTTAACGGACCCGAGGGCGAGGGGTCCCGGCGATATTCAGATCGATCGCTTGCGGGCGCTGTCGCCCTCGGCGATCGGGCTGCTGGACGACAGCAATGGCGGGTTCGGCCTGCGCATGTGGACGGCGAGCGATCTGTCCCTGATCAAACGCCTGTTGCCGCAGCTGCCGATGCGGGCCAAGTCGCCGGTGATGCAGTCGCTGGCGCGGCGGCTGCTGTTGACCACGGCCGAGCTGCCGCAACCCGAGACCGATGAACCCAGCCTGTTGGCGCTCCGGATCGAACGCCTCGCCGCCGGCGGTTATCTCGCCGATACCAACGAGCTGCTCAAGCGCACCCCGGTGGTGGCCGGCGAGCCGGTCCTGATCGAAACGCGGGTGAGCACGATGTGGCTTGCCGGCGAGACCGCCGAGGCCTGCGGCCTGACCCGGAACCTCGTCGCCAGGTCCGCCGATCCGCTGTGGCAGAAGGCCGCGGCTTTCTGCTTCCTGTTGCAGGGGGATCGGGCGGAAGTCGAGCTGTACGAACAGCTGCTGCTGGAGGAGGGGCAACGGGACCCGCCGTTCTTCGCCATGCTCGCTGCCGGGCTCGGCCGCGGCGGCAAGTCGATCGCCTCGCTGCCGACGCCGACACCGCTGCACGTGGCGATGCTCAGGTTTCTGAACTGGCCGTTGCCGGAGGATGCCTTGCAGGGCGCCGGCCCGATGGTCCTGCGCAGCCTGGTCGATGCCAACAACGTGCCGCCCGCGGTCCGTCTCGAGGCGACCGAGCAGGCGGTGGCAAGTGGCGCCTTGCCGGTCGACAGCCTGCGTGAGATGTACGCCCAGGTGAGCTTCCCCGAGCAGACCTTGAATTCGGCCATTGCGGTCGCGGAAAAGGAGCCGGGCGCGCGCAGCAACGCCCTGTTGTATCAGGCGGCGCGCCGCACCGGCCAGCCGATCGAGCGGGCCCGCATCCTGCAGCTAGCTCTGGCCCAGGCGGCGGCGGCCGGCCTCCATACCGCCATCACGGCCGCCAACGCCGCGACACTCAAATCCATCGTGCCGGTGCCCGGCCTGGCCTGGTTCGCCGCCGATGGCGGCCGCGCGATGCTGGCGCTCGACGACCTGGAGCGGGCCTTGGAATGGCTGCGCCTGGCCTACGAGGATGTCACGCCGGAAGGTCAGAGCGCCGCCACGACGCTGTGGCCGCTGCTGCTGGTGGCCGACGAGCGGGGGCGGGTGCCGCTGGACGAGGCGCGTTTCTCCGACTGGTGGCAGGCCCAGGCGGCTCTGCCGAAAGCTGAGCGCTCGGCGCGGGCCGGGCGGTTGCTGATCGTCCTGCAGGCGCTTGGCCGGCCCTTGCCGCCGGCCGTCTGGCAGCCGCTTTTCGAGGCCCCGGAGCATACGCAGGAGCTGACGCCGCCGCCGGTCCTGGTCGAGGGGCTGCGCCGGGCCGTCGATGGTCTGCGGCTGGGCGAGGCGGTTCTGCTGGTGCTGCTCAATCTGGGACCGACGGGTCCCGCCACGGCCAGCGCGGCGACGCTGTCGGAGACGGTTTCGGCGCTGATGCGGTTCGGCCTCGAGAGGGAGGCCCGCGCGCTCGCTCTCGAAGCCATGCTGAACCGCGAGCACTGAGTCCCAGCCGGTGAAGGCAAAACCCGACGACAGGCGAATTGACGCCTTCCTGGAGATGCTGGCCGCCGAGCGCGGGGCCGCGGGCAACACACTCGCCGCCTACGCCCGCGACCTCGCCGATTTCGCGTCCGACCTCGACGGTCCGCCCGAGGCGGCGGGCGTGGAGGACATCCGCCGGCATCTCTCGCGCCTCGCCGCCGAGGGCCGTTCGGCGGCCACGGCGGCACGGCATCTGTCGGCGATCCGGCAGTTCTTCCGCTTTCTCTACGCCGAAGGCGTGCGTGGCGACGACCCCAGCGCCGGGCTCGACTCGCCGCGCCGCGCGCGGCCGCTGCCGAAGGTCTTAAGCGAGGACGAGGTCGAGCGCCTGTTGGCGGCGGCGGCCGCATGGCCGGGCCCCGAGGGCAAGCGGCTGCAGGCCTTGATGGAAATTCTCTATGCCACCGGCCTGCGCGTCTCGGAGCTGGTTTCCTTGCCGCATCCGGCGCTTGGCGAGGGGCGCAGTTATCTCCTGGTGCGCGGCAAGGGCGGACGCGAACGCATGGTCCCGCTCAGCGAGCCGGCGATCGCGGCCCTGCGGGCTTACGAGCCGCTTCGGGCGCACTTCCGCAAGGACTCCACCGCCGGCAAGTGGCTGTTTCCCTCGCGCGGCAAGAGCGGTCACCTGACCCGTCAGCGCTTTTCGCAGCTGCTCGACCGGCTGGCCGTGGCCGCGGCGATCGATCGCCGCAAGGTCTCGCCGCACACCTTGCGGCACGCCTTCGCCAGCCACCTGCTGTCGCGGGGCGCGGATCTTCGCGCGGTGCAGAAGATGCTGGGCCATGCCGACATCTCGACGACGCAGATCTATACGCACGTCCTGCAGGAGCGCCTGAAGAACCTGGTCGAGGAGCACCATCCGCTCAACCGCTGAGGCGGGGGCGGCAGGCGCCTCACCCTTGCGATCGTTGACAAGGTCCACCGGGCGGGCCAGTTTCAGGCGGCCGGCGGCACGAAATCCAGGGGCTGATGCGCGCATATCTCGAATTCGAAAAGCCGATCGCCGAGCTTGAGGAAAAGATCCAGGAGCTGCGCCAGCTCGACGAGAACGGCGGCGGCGTCGACATCGACGACGAGATCGGCCGCCTGCAGGGCAAGGTCGACCAGCTCCTGCACGAAACCTACGCCGGCTTGACGCCATGGCAGAAGACATTGGTGGCGCGGCATCCCAACCGGCCGAAGTTTTCGGACTATGTGGCGGCGCTGATCGGCGGCTTTACACCGCTTGCCGGCGACCGCGCTTTCGCCGATGACAAGGCATTGATCGGCGGGCTGGGGCGTTTCCAGGGCCGCACCGTGGTCGTTCTGGGGCAGGAGAAGGGCGCCAACACCGAGGCGCGCGTCGAGCATAATTTCGGCATGGCCCGACCCGAAGGCTATCGCAAGGCGACCCGGCTGATGCGTCTGGCCGAGCGTTTCGGCGTTCCCGTCATTACCTTCGTCGACACGCCCGGCGCCTACCCGGGCGTCAGCGCCGAGGAGCGTGGCCAGGCCGAGGCGATCGCGCGCTCGACCGAGACCTGTCTCGAGATCGGGGTGCCGCTGATCGCCTGCATTTTGGGCGAGGGCGGCTCGGGCGGCGCTGTCGCCCTGGCCACGGGCAATTCGGTGCTGATGCTCGAGCACGCGATCTATTCGGTGATCATGCCCGAGGGCTGCGCCTCGATCCTCTGGCACTCGGCCGAGCGCGCCCAGGACGCGGCCGACGCGCTGAAGCTGACGGCGCAGGACCTGCATCGCCTGAAGGTGATCGACGCCATCGTCAACGAGCCGACCGGCGGCGCCCATCGGGACGCGGAGATAGCGATCGCGGGTCTGGGTGACGCCATGGCGGCGGCCCTCGCGGCCTTCGAGGGCTGGACGCCGGAACGGCTGCGTGCGCACCGGCGCGAGAAGTTCCTGGCCATGGGCCGGGCCGGCGTGTTCTGAGGAGCTGCCTTAGAGCTTGAGCCGCAGCTGAGCGTCCCGGCGCAGATGGCGCACAGAGAATCCGTGCGCGGCAGCCAGGCGCCTGGCCACCAGGCCGCGGTGGCAGCGATCCGGGTCGGCTTCCAGGCAAATGAGGCAGGCGCTGCCGGCCTGAACCAGCCGCGCCGCCTCGGCAAGATCGGCCTGCGCCGCTGCTGAGGCGAGGTGTCGGAAAAAGATGCGGCGATAACCCGCCGCATCGCCGGCCGCCGCGGCCTCGCGCCCGGGCTTCGGATTGCCAAGTCCGCCGAGATGGCGATAGGCGATGCCGGCCGCCTCCAGGTGTCTTTGCAGCCGTGCCTTGGTGAAGTCGGCCTTCCGCGAGTACGGCGCCGCGCGGACGTCGATCACCAGCCGCACACCGGCCTCGCGCAGGACGGCAATGAAGGCAGCGACGTCAGCTCCTTCATAGCCGAGCGTGAAAAGGATCGCCGCCCCGCCCATGCTCAGCGCAGGTGGGTCCGGACGAACTCGCGCACGTCGGCGATCAGGGCCGGACCGTTCTCCAGGGCGACGAAGTGGCCTCCCGCGGCCAGGTCATTGCGCCGGTCGACGCGGCCGACGCGGGCAAGCCAGCTGGTCGGCGGCGGCGGCGCCAGGTCGTGCGGGGCCAGCAGGTAGGCGCACGGCACCTCGATGCGTCGGTCGGGCGGAGCCCGCAGCTCGCCGTTCTCGCGCGCCGTGCGGTAGAGCCAGGTACTGGAATTGATGGTCCCGGTCAGCCAGTAGATCATGACGTTGGTCAGCAACGCGTCCATGCTGAACGGTGGCTCGGCCGCGGCGCCATCGCTCCAGCCGTGGAACTTTTCGACGATCCAGGCGGCCAGCCCGGCGGGCGAGTCGGTGAGGCCGTAGGCCAAGGTCTGCGACTTCGTCGCATGCACGTCCTGATAGGCGGTCTCGTGCTTCAGCCGCGCGCGGGCGGCATCGATCCAGGCCTGCTCCTCGGCGGTGATCGCCGGGTGCCCGGAGCCGAGCGGCGGGCGCAAGGCGACCATGTTGAGATGCGCCGCCTGTACCGCCGGCGCATGGTCGATCGCCATCCAGGCGGCGATCAGCGCGCCCCAGTCGCCGCCCTGCACGATGTATCGGGAGTAGCCCAGGACCTCGGTCATCATCCGGTTGAGCAGGGCGCCGACTTCGCGCAATCCGAGCGGCGCCGCGGGAATGCCGGAAAAGCCGTATCCCGGCAGCGAGGGCACGACGACGTCGAAGGCATCCGCGGCTGAACCACCGCAAGCCTGCGGCCGTGCCAACGGCCCGACCACGTCCAGGAACTCGAAATACGAGCCGGGCCAGCCGTGCAGCATCAATAGCGGCAGGGCGCCCTCGCCGTCGCTGCGCTGGTGCAGGAAATGCAGGCGCAAGGCTTCGCCCGTGCCGCAGCCTACCGTCGCCGTGAATTGGGGGTGCCGATTGAGCCTCGCCTCGGCACCGCGCCAATCATAGCGATCGTGCCAGTAATCGATCAGGCGGCGGAAATAGCCGGGCTCGACGCCGAAACGCCAGCCGGCGCCGTCCGGGGCGCCCGGCAGCCGGACCCGCGCCAGGCGCTCGCTGAGGTCGGCTAACGCCGCCGGATCGGCGGCAACCGTGAACGGGGTGGGCGCGCTTGCCGCCATCGCCACGTCGCCGGCGTCAGCGGAAGCGACCGTGACAGTGCTTGTACTTCTTGCCCGAGCCGCAAGGACAGGCGGCGTTGCGCGGCACCTTGCCCCAGGTCTCCGGATCGGCAGGATCGACGGCGCGCGCCTGTTGGCGGCGAGCCTGCGGTGCCGGCTGGCGCGCGCCGCCGCCGGCCATCGCCATCGCCTCCTCGCGCTCGAACTCGTTTTCGCTGGTCACGGGATCAAGGTACAGGGCCCGAACGTCCGCTGTCATGCGGGGCGCCTCGGGCTGCTCCAGGCGCAACTCGATATGCGCCAGCATGTGCGTCACCGTCTCGCGCAGCCGGTGCAGCATCGCTTCGAACAGGTTGAAGGCCTCGGCCTTGTACTCGTTCAGCGGATCGCGCTGGCCGTAGGCACGCAAGCCGATGCCGCCGCGCAGGTGGTCAAGGGTGAGGAGGTGCTCCTTCCACAGCTGATCGAGCAGGTTCAGCAGCAGACCTTTTTCCGCCATCCGCATCATCTCGGGCCCGAAGCTCGCCGCCTTCTTGGCCATGTGCTCGCGACTTGCCTTGTCGATGCGCTGGCGGATCTCTTCGTCGGCGATGCCTTCTTCCTTGGCCCACTCCTCGATCGGCAAGCTCAGGCTGAAAATACGCTTGACCTCGGCGGCGAGCCCGGCCGCGTCCCACTGCTCGGCATACGCCTTCTCGGGAATATGGCGGGCGACCAGGTCGGCGATGACGTCCTCGCGCATGTCATCGACCGTGTCGGAGACGTTGGTCGCGTCCATCAGCTCGCGGCGCTGCTCATAGATCACCTTGCGCTGATCGTTCATCACGTCGTCGAACTTCAGCAGGTTCTTGCGGATATCGAAGTTCCGCGCCTCGACCTTTTCCTGGGCCTTCTCCAGGGCCTTGGAGACCCAGTTGTGGACGATCGCCTCGCCCTCCTGCAGGCCCAGCCGGCGCAACACACCGTCCATGCGCTCGGAACCGAAGATGCGCATCAGGTCGTCTTCCAGGCTGAGGAAGAACTTCGAGGTGCCGGGATCGCCCTGCCGGCCTGAGCGGCCGCGCAACTGGTTATCGATGCGCCGGCTCTCGTGCCGCTCGGTGCCGAGGACGTAGAGGCCGCCCGCCTTCAGGACCTTTTCCCGCTCGGCCCCGACCCCGTCGCGGATCTTCCTGGCCTTGGCGTCGTCGACGCCGCCGTCTTCGTTCACCGCCTCCTGGCGGATCCGCATCTCGATATTGCCGCCGAGTTGGATGTCAGTGCCGCGGCCGGCCATGTTGGTGGCGATGGTGATGGCGCCGGCCCGGCCGGCCTGGGCGATGATGTGGGCCTCGCGTTCATGATGGCGCGCATTCAGCACTTCGTGCGGGATGCGTCGCTTCTTCAGCCGCTCGGCGAGTGTCTCGGACTTCTCGATCGAGGTCGTGCCGACAAGCACCGGCTGGCCGCGCTTGTAGCAGTCGTCGATCAACTCGATGATGGCCTCGTACTTTTCCTCCGCCGTGCGGTAGACCTCATCGTCCAAATCCTCGCGGACCATGCTCATGTGGGTCGGCACCTCGATAACATCGAGGCCGTAAATTTCCCCAAACTCTGCCGCTTCCGTGGCCGCCGTGCCGGTCATGCCGGCGAGCTTGGGGTAGAGGCGGAAGTAGTTCTGGAAGGTGATCGAGGCCAGGGTCTGGTTCTCGGCCTGGATGTCGACATTTTCCTTGGCTTCCAGCGCCTGGTGCAAGCCGTCGGAGTAACGCCGGCCTTCCATCATGCGGCCGGTGAACTCGTCGATGATGACGACCCGGTTATCCTTGACGATGTAGTCGGTGTCGCGCTTGAACAGCTTGTGCGCGCGCAGCGCCTGATTGATGTGGTGCACCGCCGAGACGTTTTCGATGTCGTAGAGGGTCTCGCCCTTCAGCAGTTCCGCCTCGCGCAGCAGGTTCTCGATGCGCTCGGTGCCGTCCTCGGTGAAGGTGACGGTGCGCATCTTCTCGTCGATCTCGTAGTCTTCCTTGCCGAGCGCGGGGATCAGGCGGTCCACGCTGCGGTAGAGCTCGGAGGAGTCCTCGGCCTGGCCCGAGATGATCAGGGGCGTGCGCGCCTCGTCGATCAGGATCGAGTCGACCTCGTCGACGATGGCGAAGTTGAAGCTGCGCTGGACCATGTCGGCGCGCGTGAACTTCATGTTGTCGCGCAGGTAGTCGAAGCCGAATTCGTTGTTGGTGCCGTAAGTGACGTCCGCGGCGTACTGCTGGCGCCGCGCGGCGTCGTCCAGGCCGTGCACGATGCAGCCGACTTTAAGCCCGAGGAACTGGTAAATCTCGCCCATCCAGGCGGCGTCGCGACGGGCCAGGTAGTCGTTGACGGTGACCACGTGCACGCCCTTGCTGTCGAGCGCGTTCAGATAGACCGGCAAGGTGGCGACCAGGGTCTTGCCCTCGCCCGTCTTCATCTCCGCGATCATGCCCTGATGCAACACCATGCCGCCGATCAGCTGCACGTCGAAATGCCGCTGCCCCAGGGTCCGCCTGGCCGCCTCGCGCACGACGGCGAAGGCTTCCGGCAACAACTCGTCCAGGCTTTCGCCGTCCTGACGGCGGGCGCGGAACTCGTCGGTCTTGGCCTTGAGCTGCTCGTCGCTCAGCTTTTCCAGATCCGGTTCCAGCGCGTTTATCGCCGGTACCCGTTTGGCCAGCTGGTTCACCCGCCGGTCGTTGGTCGAACCGAAGAGTCGCCGTGCGACGTTGCCGATCAAAGCCATGGGTATCCCTCGAGGGCCGGCGCCACGACAGCACCGCCAGGGGGTGCCGGCCGCACGCAGCCGACCACCCTGTCGCAGACATAAGCGGCACGGGCAAAGCTGTCAACGAAGCGGACCCGACGTGGACGAGCGGGACACGACGGTCGCAGCCTTGTCTCGGAAAGCGAAAGCGGGGATCATGCCGCCCAACGGGGGGCGCACGATCGATCTCATGGCGCGGCAGGGCCGGCCAGAGAAATGCACCACCGGTGCAGGAAGGAGGTCCTCGAGATGATACGCCTGAGGACGGGCGTCGCCCGGGCGGTGGCGCTCTCGCTGTGCTGCGCGCTCGCGGCGCCGGCATGGGCGCAGCAATCCGCGCCGGCGCAGCAGAGCCCGGTCAGTCCCGACCCCGCGAGCGTCGTCGTGGCGATCGTCGACGGCGAGGAAATTACCCTGGCCGAGCTGCTCAACGTCAAGGAGTCGCTGCCCGAACAATACCGCCTGGCGCCGCTGGAGATGCTTTACGTCAATCTCCTGGATCAGGTGGTCGAGCGCCGCATTCTCGCCCGCGCCGCCCTCGCAAAGGGGCTCGACGAGGACGCCGAGGTCAAGCTGCGGCTGGCCCGCGCCCGCGAAGCCGTCCTGCTGGAGGCATACATCACCGGCGAGATCGGCCCGAAGCTGACCGAAGAGAAGGTCCGGGAACGCTATCAGAAGAATCAGATCGCCTCCGGCGGCGGCGACGACGAAGTGCACGCGCTGCACATCCTGGTCGAAAGCGAAGCCGACGCCAGCAGCATCCGCCGCGAGCTCGACGCCGGCGCCGACTTCCGCGAGATGGCCAAGAAACACTCCAAGGGACCGTCGGCGCCGCGCGGCGGCGACCTTGGCTTCTTCGGCCGCAAGGACATGGTTCCGGAGTTTTCGGAAGCGGCCTTTGCCCTGGAGCCCGGAGAGGTTTCAGCGCCGGTCAAGACGCAGTTCGGCTGGCACGTGATCCTGGTGGTGGAGCGGCGCACCGCGCCTCCACCCGCCTTCGAAGAGGTCGCCGAGCAGCTGCGCAAGGATGTGGCGCGCGAGGCGGTGACCGATCTCGTCGCCGAATTGCGCTCGAAGGCCCAGGTCCAACTCTTCAACCCCGACGGCAGCCCGATCGTCATGCCGAACGTGGTCCAGCCGGCCAAGTAATCGACGGGCGGCTCTTTCCCGGCGCGAAGGGGACGAGTAGATTTCGCCCCGCATTCGACGGGGACGCCTAGCCATGCCCGAAACCACGCGCTCGCCGTTGGCGCCGACCTCGGTGCCCGCCATGCCGCACGTCGCCGGCGTCGCCATCGCTACCCACGGCGCCAATCTGCGTTACCGCGGACGCGACGACATGACCCTGGCGGTGCTGGCGCCCGGCACCACCGTTGCCGGCGCCTTCACGCGCAATCGCATGCCCGGCGCCCCGGTCGACTGGTGCCGCCGGCAGATTGGCCGCGGCAAGGCGCGGGCGCTGCTGGTCAACGCTGGCAACGCCAACGTCTTCACCGGGCGCGACGGCGCCGCGACCGTCCGCGCCGCCGCCCGCGGCGTTGCCGGACTGGTTGGCTGCCCGGAAAGCCAAGTCTACCTCGCCTCGACCGGTGTCATCGGCGAACGCCTGCCCGCCGAGGCCGTGGTCAAGGCCCTGCCGCGGCTGCAGAAGGGGCTGACCGCCGATAACTGGCAGAAGGCCGCCAACGCCATCCGCACCACCGACACCTTCGCCAAGTTGAGTGGCCGGGTGGCGCGGATCGCCGACGCTGAGGTCGGGATCGCTGGCATTGCCAAGGGCAGCGGCATGATCGCGCCCGACATGGCGACCATGCTCTGCTTCGTCTTCACCGACGCCCGCCTGTCGGCCGCGGTGCTGCAGCCATTGTTGCGTCGGGCGGTCGCCGAGACCTTCAACGCCATTACCGTCGACAGCGACACCTCGACCAGTGACACGGTGCTGCTGTTCGCCACCGGCGCCGGCTCGCGCCACCCGCGCATTGCCAGCTTGGGCGACCGCCGGCTGCGCGAGTTCAAGCTCAAGCTGACCGAGGTGTTGCGCGAACTGGCCCACCTCGTGGTCCGCGACGGCGAGGGCGCGCGCAAGTTCATCGAGATCCGCGTCAGCGGCGCCGCCTCGACCCGGGCGGCGCACCGGATCGGAATGACGATCGCCAATTCGCCTCTGGTCAAGACCGCGATCGCCGGCGAGGACGCCAACTGGGGCCGCATCGTCATGGCGGTCGGCAAGGCCGGCGAGCGGGCGGACCGCGACCGCCTGGCGATCCGGATTGGCGGCATCGAAGTGGCCGAGCGCGGCCACGTCCATCCCGGCTACCGCGAGGCCGAGCTGCAGCCGCACATGCGCGGCCAGGAAATACTGATCGAGGTCGACGTCGGCGTCGGCCGCGGCAAGGCCACGGTCTGGACCTGCGATTTGACGCACGGCTACATCGACATCAACGCCGACTATCGCAGTTGATGTTGTGAATCCGCGCCTTGAAACGCCGCGACTGACCTTGCGGCCGCTTACCCTTGCCGACGCCCCCGACGTGCAGCGCTTGGTCGGCGATTGGGCGGTGTCACGAACGCTCGCCCGCGTGCCTCACCCCTACACCGATGGGATGGCCGAAACGTGGATCGAAGCTCAGTCCGACGGCTTTGACAGCGGTCGGGCCTTCGTGTTCGCCCTCGAGCGGCGCAATGATCAAGCATTCCTCGGTGTCGTCGGCATCGAACGTAATGCCGACGGCATCTATGTTCTCGGCTATTGGCTAGGGCGACCGTACTGGGGTCAGGGGTATATGAGTGAGGCCGCTCCTCACGCGGTCCGGTATGCGTTCGAGGAAGGTCGCATTGAGGGGATGATTGCCTCGGCTCTGCCCGAAAACGCGGCCTCGATCGCAATTCTGCAACGTCTTGGCATGCGCGATGAGGGACGGGCGGTGACGGAGTTGCCCGCTCGCGGCGAACGCCGCGAGGTCGTGCAGTTTACGCTGCAGCGCGAGGACTTTTACGCCAATGGCTGAGACCAGCCCGGTCATCCTCGTGGCCGCGGTGGCGCTGGTCGATCTGGACGGCCGCGTCCTCTTGCAGCAGCGCCCGGAGGGCCGCTCGATGGCCGGCCTGTGGGAGTTCCCGGGCGGCAAGGTCGAGGCCGGCGAGACCCCGGAGGCCTGCCTGATCCGTGAGCTCAAGGAGGAGCTCGGCATTGACGTCACCGCGGCCTGCCTGGCGCCCTTCACCTTCGCTTCGCACGCCTATCCTGATTTCCACTTGCTGATGCCGCTCTACCTCTGCCGCCGCTGGCAGGGCACGCCGCGGGCGCGTGAGGCGCAGGCCCTGAAATGGCTGCGCCCGGCGCAGCTCGCCGAACTGCCGATGCCGCCCGCCGACCGGCCGCTGGTGGCAATGCTGCACGACTTTCTCTAGTCCTCGTCACGCCGCAGGGGCCTTGCCGTCTCGCCGGTCGAGCGTTCCTCGTCGCCCAGCGCCTGGGCCAGCCGTTGCCTTGCGCTGCCGGGCCGCAGCGGCCGTTGCTGGCTGTCGTGCGGTGCCCAGCCGGTGAGGTAGAACACCTGGAAGGTCGCCGGCACCCGGCCATCGGCGCCGGCGAAGCGCTGATGATAGAGCTCGGCCGCGCGTTGCAGCAGCGTCCTCCCGGTAAAGTGCCGGCGTCGGGCGCAGGTCGCGTTGCTTTCGCCGAGCGCCCTCAGCTCACGCATCAGTGCGAACGGATCGGAGTAGCGAAAGCTAAGCACGTCGCTGTCGACCACCGGCAGGGTGAAGCCCGCCCGCTGCAGTAGCATGCCGACGTCGGCGACGTCGGCGAAGGGCGCAACCCGCGGACTGACCCCGCCCGCCACTTCGGCCTCGGCGGCCAGCAGGACTTCTCTGAGCTCCTTCAACGTCTCGCCGCCCAGCATGGCGGCGAGGAACAGCCCGTCGGGTTTCAGGGCGTGCCGGATCTGGATCAACGCCCCCGGCAGATCGTTGACCCAGTGCAACGAGAGGACGCTCAAGACCAAATCGAGGCTGCCGGCGGCGAAGGGCAGGAATTCCTCATCTGCGGCGACGGCGGCGCCGCCGGCCGCCCCGGCCATGGTCGGTGCGAGGTCGGCCTGCACCAGGGTCTCGATGCCGCCGCGGCCGCCCAACACGCCACCCAGCTGACCGCTGTGGCAGCCGAGATCGAGGGCCAGCGGGAAGCGCCGCTTGATGTCGTCGAGACGGTCGGCCAGCCGCTCGGCGACCTCGCGCAGCAGGAAATCGTGCCCCGGCAGTTCCGCCACCGCGCGCTCGCGGTGCCGTCTGACGGCGGCCCGATCGAAGACTTCCATCGCTGCTCCTGTCGGCAAGCCTACCAGCCTGCGACAATACCACGCGCTCGGCCTTTGACATCCGCCATGGCTGGCCGTTTGATGTCGCGATGTCGGCGCTCGATCAGGTCGTCAGCCAAGCCCGCCGCGGGGCGGTCGGTCTCCTGGACGCGTTGTTGCCGCCCCGTTGCCTCGGCTGCCGGGCGCCGGTCGACCGCCAAGGCCTGCTGTGCGCCGGGTGCTGGGGCGGGATCAATTTCATCGTGCCGCCGTTCTGCGCCGTCTGCGGCCTGCCGTTCCCGCACGATGAGGGCGCGGAGGCGCTTTGCGGCGCCTGCCTGCGCAAGCGTCCGGCCTACCACCGGGCGCGGGCCGCCGCTGTCTATGACGAGGGCTGCCGGTCGCTGTTGCTCGGCTTCAAGCACGGAGACCGGACCGAGGCGGCGTCCGGCCTCGGCCGCTGGCTGCACCAGACCGGGGCCGAGCTCTGCCGCGAGGCCCGGCTGATCGCGCCAGTGCCGCTGCACCGCCGCCGGCTTTGGCAGCGGCGCTTCAACCAGTCGGCGCTGCTGGCCCAGGCGCTGGGCCGCGCCGCCGGCCTGGAAGTGGCGTGCGACCTGCTGATCCGCAAGCGCGCCACCAAGAGCCAGCGCGGTCTCAGCGCCGCCGAGCGCCGACGCAATGTGCGCGGCGCCTTCGCCGTCCGCGAACGTCATCGCCGACGGCTTGCCGGCGCGCACGTTATGCTGGTCGACGACGTGTTCACCACCGGCGCCACCGTCGAGGAGGCGGCAAAGGCGCTGGGCCGGGCCGGCGCCGGCCGCGTCGACGTGCTGACGCTGGCCCGGGTTGTACGGGCGCGGAGTTGAGCTAGATTAGGCGGCAGTCACCGTGCTGGTCACAAGGAATGCCTCCGGATGGCCGAGGTCACCATCTATACGACGATGTTCTGTCCGTTCTGCTGGCGGGCCAAGCGGCTGCTGGAGCAGAAGGGCATCGCCTATACGGAAATTGCGGTCGACTTCGACGCCGAGGCCCGGCGCGAGATGAGCCAGCGCGCCGGCGGCCGCACCTCGGTGCCGCAAATCTTCATCGGCGAGCGCCATATTGGCGGCTCGGACGAGCTCGCGGCCCTGGAAGCGGCGGGCGGGCTCGACCCGCTGCTGGCGACCGGCTGAGGCGGCAGACCATGGCCAAGTTCATCGCCGCCTGCGTGCAAACCTCGACGAGCGACGACATGGCGCGCAACCTGCGCGAGGTCGGCGAGCTGGTGCGCCAGGCCCGCGACAAGGGGGCTGAGTTCATCACCACGCCCGAAGTCGTGGCGCTGATGGATCGGGGCCGCTCGATGCGCGAGCAGGCGGTGGCGGAAGAGCAGCATCCGGCCCGTGCCGCATTTTCCGAACTGGCGGCCGAGACCGGGAGCTGGCTGCTCGCCGGCTCGATCGCGGTCAGCGCCGAGGACGGCCGCATGGCCAACCGCTCGCTGCTCTTCGATCCGCGTGGCCAAGTGGTGCAACGCTACGACAAGATCCACATGTTCGACGTCAACCTGGAAGGCAATGAGAGCTACCGGGAAAGCCGGAGCTATCGGCCCGGCGAACGCGCGGCCTTGGCCCGCCTGCCCTGGGGCGTCCTGGGCATGACGGTCTGCTACGACCTGCGCTTCCCCTATCTTTATCGCGCCTTGGCTCAGGCCGGGGCCGATTTCCTGACCATCCCCTCGGCCTTCGCCCGGCCCACCGGGCGGGCGCACTGGGAGGTGCTGATGCGGGCGCGGGCGATCGAGACCGGCTGTTTCGTCATTGCCGCGGCGCAGTGCGGCGTGCACGCGCACGAGCGCAAGACCTATGGCCATTCCATCATCGTCGCGCCTTGGGGCGAGGTCATGGTGCAGGCCGGCGAGGAGGTCGGCGTCATCACCGCCGAGATCGACACCGACCTGATCGCCAAGGCGCGCCACCAGGTGCCGTCGCTGCAGCACGACCGCGAGTTCAGCGGCCCGGAGCCACTGCCGGAGAGCGCCGCCGCCGCCGAGTAAGATTTTTGCTCAGCCGCCCTGGCCGCGCGCGATGGCAGCCCGCTCACGGCGCGGCCAGCGGTCGCGGCTCGGTGTCGGCAACGGCGACGATGCGTTGGCGTACTGCGGGGCGCGGCGTCGCCTCGAAGCCGTGCTCGTAGGCGACTACCTGCAGCGAGCCGCCAAAGGCTGCTAGCAATTCGCCCGGGCGCAGCAGGTGGTCAGGATTGCGGGGCCGGCCATAGCGCTCGTTGCCATCGGCGAAAGTTTCGTAAATCAAGACGCCGCCGGGCCTGAGGCTCTGCCGCAAGGCGGCGAACAACGGCCGGTGCAGGTAGTTGGTCACCAGCACCAGGTCGAAGCGGCGGCCGGGCAGGGGCCACGGCCTGTCGCCTTCGAGGTCCGCGGCGATCAGCTCGAGTCGGGACTCTGTTTCGAGGTCCTGCAGCCCCGTCGGATCGATGTCGACGGCAGTGACGGCCATGCCGCGCTGCAACAAGTAGCGCGTATGCCGGCCCGCGCCGTGTGCGAGGTCGAGCGCGGTCCCCAGGGCCGGCGCCAAATGCGCGAACCGAAGCAGCCACGGGCTCGGAGCTGACGTCGTCGTGTCATCCATGTCAGACAGTTCGAGACCGGCAGCAACGGTCTCTTGCAGGCGTTGAAAAAAATAGCATTTGTATTGCGGCCTCTTCGGGGCTAGTGAAGTATGTATCTGTTGTTACTTGGAAGTTCGGCAGTACGCCGCCGGCTATGGCAATGATCGTTTATGACCTGAAGTGCGACAAGGGCCACGTCTTCGAGGCTTGGTTCCCCGACAGCGGCGCCTTCAAGCGGCAGCGCAAGCGGGGACAAGTGACTTGTCCGGCCTGTGGCGAAACCAAGGTCGAAAAGGCGCTGATGGCGCCCAACATCAACTCCTCGCGTAAGAAGGACGCGGAACAGGAGGTGCGGCAGGCGGCCCAGATGGTGCAGGCGCTGGGCAAGCTGCGCCAGCACATCGAGGCCAATTGTGACTACGTTGGCCCCAAGTTCGCCGAAGAAGCTTTGAAGATTCACTATGGCGAAAGCGAAAAGCGCGACATTTACGGTGAGGCCACGGCGGCCGATGCCGAGAACCTTAGGGAAGAGGGCGTCGAGTTCTCGCGCGTTCCCTGGCTGCCGCGCGCTGACAACTGAAGCGCGGGTGCCGGCTGGCCTCAGACTTTCCTCGCGTAGGCCATGTAGTTGACGCCGCGGTCGGCAGAGAGGCGCCAGCCACGCGATATGGTGTCAAAACTGACGCCAATAGTCTCCGCGAGTTCAAGACCTTGCGCCTCGATGTGGCGGCGAAGTTCGGCCGGTTTCACGAACCGGTTCCAACGATGCGTGCCGCGCGGCAACCAGTTCAGCACATACTCGGCGCCGACGATCGCCAACAGATAGGATTTGGCGGTCCGGTTGAGGGTGGCGAAAAAGGCGGCCCCGCCGGGCCTGACCAGCGTCGCCGCGGCGCCAACGAAGGCGGCGAGATCGGCGACGTGCTCGATCACCTCCATCGAGACCAGGACATCGAAGCTTGTGCCCTCGGCGGCAAGCGCCTCGGCGCTGGTCAGCCGGTAGTCGATGTCGAGGTCGGCAGGGGCGTGGCGGCGGGCGATCTCCACGTTCTCGGCCGAGACGTCAATTCCCGTGACCCGCGCCCCGAGCCGCGCCAATGGCTCGCAGAGAATTCCGCCGCCACAACCGACATCGACGACGCTGAGTTCGGACAACGGCCGCAAATCGCGCGCGCCGAGGCCGAAGTGCCGGATCAGGCGGCTTCGGATGTAGTCCAATCGCACCGGATTCAGGCGATGCAGCGGGCGCATCGGCCCCTCCGGTTCCCACCAAGATTCGGCGAGCGCATCAAAGCGCGCCACCTCGTCCAAATCCACTGAGGAAGCGGCCGTTTTTCGCCCCGCGGCGGCCATGCCGGCTCTCCGCTTGTGTCGTTTCCGGTCGCCGAGTATGTATACGGCGCCCAGCCGGCACAAGGCGTCAGACGTCCCCGCCGAGGCCGCGCTGACGCGCGGACCGGCGCGTGAGGTTCAGTAATGGCGCGAATTGTAATGAAGTTCGGGGGAACCTCGGTGCAGGACATCGAGCGTATCCGCAACGTGGCCAATCGTGTGGCGGAACGGGTGGCGGCGGGCGACGAAGTCGCGGTTGTCGTCTCGGCGATGGCAGGCACGACCAACGAACTGATCGACTGGACCCGGGAAGCCGCCCAGTTTCACGACGCGCGCGAGTACGACACCGTGGTTTCGGCCGGCGAGCAGATCACCGTCGGCTTGCTGGCCATGGTCCTGCAGGACATGGGCATTTCCGCGCGCTCGTGGCTCGGCTGGCAGATTCCGGTGGCGACGAGCGGCGTTCATGGCAGTGCCCGGATCGAGGAGATCAGGGCCGATACCTTGCTGCAGCGTCTCCAGCAGGGGCAAGTCGCGGTGGTCGCGGGGTTCCAAGGCCTCGGACCCGACAATCGCATCACCACGCTCGGACGCGGCGGTTCGGATACGACGGCCGTGGCCCTGGCAGCGGCGCTCAGCGCCCATCGCTGCGATATCTACACCGACGTAGAGGGCGTCTACACCGCCGATCCACGGATCGTCACGCGCGCCCGCAAGCTTGACAAGATCACCTACGAAGAGATGCTGGAGATGGCGTCGCAGGGTGCCAAGGTCCTGCAGACCCGTTCGGTTGAAGTGGCGATGAACCATCGGGTGCCGGTGCAAGTACTCTCGAGCTTTTCGGACGCACCGGGCACCATGGTCGTGGATGAGGATGAGATCGTGGAACACGCGGTTGTCAGCGGGATCACCTATTCCAGTGCGGAAGCCAAGATCACGATCCAGCGCGTCGCCGACCGGCCCGGCGTCGCCGCCGCCGTTTTCGGCCCCTTGGCGGAAGACAACATCAACGTCGACATGATCGTCCAGAGCGCCTCGCCCGACGGCACCAGCACCGATATGACCTTCACCGTGCCGCGGGGCGACCTCGACAGGGCCTTGAAACAACTCGAAGCGGTGAGAAAAGAGATCGGTGCCGAGGGCATCATCGCGCGCGACGAGGTGGTCAAGGTATCGGTCATCGGTGTCGGCATGCGCAGCCATGCCGGCGTCGCCAACCGCATGTTTCAGACCCTGGCGGAGCGGGGCATCAACATTCAGGCGATCTCGACTTCCGAGATCAAGATCAGCGTGCTTATCGATGCCGCTTATACCGAGCTTGCCGTTCGTGCGCTCCATACGGCCTACGGTCTGGACGCCAACTGAGGCGCCGCGGCTCGAGGCCATAGGGCGCCGATCCGGCGCGACGAAAAGACCGAACAAGACGTTTCCGGCAGCAAGGCTGCCGAGCAAGCGGAGGAGGCAAGGGTGAACACTGTCGTCGCCACCGGTCCGCGCGTGCTCTTGCGCCGGTTGCGCGAAGTGATGGCTGGTTCGGGAACGGCCCAGGAACGGCTTGATCAGGTCGTGCAGGTGATCGCCGCCAACATGGTGGCCGAGGTCTGCTCGGTCTATTTGATCCGTGATGGCGTGCTCGAGCTCTTCGCCACCGAAGGTCTGAAGCCCGAGGCCGTTCACCGGACGACCCTGAGGCTGGGCGAGGGCCTGGTCGGCCTGATCGCCGAGCAGCGCCGGCCAATGGCGCTGTCCGACGCCCGCTCGCACCCGAATTTCGCCTACCGGCCGGAGACCGGGGAGGAAATCTACCGTTCGCTGGCCGGCGTGCCGATCCTGAGCGGTGGCCGCGAGGTCGGCGTTTTGGTGGTGCAGAACCGCACGCAACGCCACTACACCGAGGACGAGATCGAGGCGATGCAGACCGTCGCCATGGTCCTGGCGGAGATGGTCGACAGCCTGGTCGGAGCCGGCAACGGGGTCCACCGGGCCGGGCTGGCGGAGCTCCCGGCCCGCCTCAGCGGCACCGTCCTGAACGAAGGCATGGCCGGCGGCGTCGCCGTGCTGCACCAGCCCCGCGTCGTCGTCGAGCAGCACGTTGCCGACGACATCGATGCCGAGAAGACGCGCCTGGATGAAGGCATTCGCGTGCTGCGCCAGCAGGTCGACGACATGCTGCGGACGGCGATCGCCGAGCCCGGCGGTGAGTCGCGCGAGATCCTCGAGGCCTACCGCATGTTCGCCCATGACAAGGGCTGGGCCAGCCGGATGCGGGCGGCCGTCGACGGCGGCCTTACCGCCGAGGCCGCGGTTGAGCGGGTCCAGGTGGAAACGCGCGCGCGCATGGCCGAAGTCAGTGACGCCTATTTGCGCGAACGCCTGAACGACCTGGACGATCTGGCCAATCGCCTGTTGCGCATCTTGACCGGGCAGACGGCCTCGGTGGCGATCGAAAGCCTGCCGCCCGACGCCGTTCTGGTCGCGCGCAATATTGGTCCGGCAGAGCTTCTCGACTACGAAAAGATCAGGGTCAAAGCCCTGGTGCTGGAAGAAGGCTCGATGACGAGCCACGTGGTGATCGTCGCCCGCGCCATGCAGATTCCTGTCATCGGCCGCGTCGAGCGCTTGCTCGAATACGTGGACGACGGTGATGCCATTCTGGTCGACGGCGATCATGGCATGGTCCTGCTGCGTCCCGGCGAAGACGTTGCCTCGGCCTTTGCCCAGAACCTCGCCGCGCGCGAAGCTGAAAGCGCCCGTCACGCGGCGCTTCGCGATCTGCCGGCGGTGACGCAGGACGGCGTGCGCATCGTCCTCAACATGAACGCCGGCCTGCTGATCGATCTCGCCAACCTCGACAGCACAGGCGCTGAAGGGATCGGCCTCTATCGCACGGAACTGCATTTCATGGTCCGGGCGACCATGCCGAATGTGGCGGCGCAGACCGAGTTTTATGCCCGGGTGCTGGAGCGGGCCGAACATCGGCCGGTCGTCTTCCGTACCCTGGACGTCGGCGGTGACAAGATGCTGCCCTACCTGACCCGCAGCGACGAGCAGAACCCCGCCATGGGCTGGCGCGCGATCCGGCTTTCGCTGGACCGGCCGGTATTGCTGAGGATGCAGTTGCGGGCCTTGCTCAGGGCGGCCGCCGGACGCCGCCTCAACGTCATGTTCCCGATGGTCGCCGAGGTCAGCGAATTCGTCGCCGCCAGCGCCCTTCTGGAGCGCGAGCGCCGCCGCCTGGAAAACCTTGGTGAACCGTTACCCCTCGAGATCCGCGTCGGCACCATGCTCGAGGTACCGGGTCTGGCCTGGCAGCTCTCGGCCTTGCTGCCTTTGGTCGACTTCATCTCCATCGGCAGCAACGACCTGCTGCAGTTTCTGTTCGCCAGCGATCGCGGGCATCCCCGGCTGGTCGACCGCTACGACGTCCTCAGCCCGCCGGCGCTGAAATTTTTGCGCCATGTCGTGCAGACTTGCGATAGCGCCGGGGTCCCGGTCGGCCTCTGCGGCGAGGCGGCCGGCCGGCCGATCGAGGCGATGGCGCTGATCGGCCTGGGCCTGCGCAATATCTCCATGACCGCAGCGGCGATCGGGCCGGTGAAAATGATGATTCGCAGCCTCGACTGCCGCGCACTGGCCGAATACATGGCCGATTTCTACGACCTGCCGGACCATAGCTGCCGGCTGCGATTGGAAAACTTCGCCCGCGACCGTGGTGTCGCAGTCTGAGACATTGCGGCCACGAAGCAGGCGCGTTATTTAAGATACCATATAGTGGGGCAGTATATTGGACGAGCCAGGGTTGTGCGGTCGCTGTGCGGGGCGGCGGCGTGACGTCGACACGGCAGCAGGCGGAATCCGAGTCGGCAGATGTGGGATCAAAAGCTTCGGCGGCTGACGGAGGAAGGCTTCAAACGACGGCCACAATCGCCGTTGCGCCTTTCCCGCGCGCGCTTTCATGACGAGCGGGCGGCCGCCGCGCCGACGCAAGTCGATGTCGCCGACTACGCCGGCATCGGCGCCGAGCTCAAGGCCGAGCGCGAGCGGCAGGGCCGCAGTCTGACCGATGCCGCTGCCGCCTTGCACATCCAGCAGCGCTATCTGGAAGCGATCGAAGCGGGCCGCTTCGACGATCTGCCCGGCCCCACCTACGTTACGGGCTTTTTGCGGTCCTACGGCCGGTACATCGGCGCAGACCCCGGCGCGGTGGTGGCCGCTTTCCGGCGCGAGTCCAGCATGCCGCTCGGACCGACCAAGCTGGTCGCGCCCGAGGCCATTGCCGAGCCCAGGCGTCCGCGCGCGACCGTGGTCCTGGTGTCGTTGCTGGCGGCCGCGGTGCTCTATGCCGGGTGGACCTATTTCAACGACAACGCCATCGAGTTCGGCGACCTGGTGTCGCCGGCCCCGGAACGTCTGCTCAGCCTGTTGGGCGCTGATACCTCGCCGACGCTGCCGGAGACCGGCTCGCCCGCGGGCGGGACCGGCCCGACACCTGACATGCCCGCGGCGCCGACCAGCGGGCCGCGGCTGACGGCGCCGACGACGAGCGATGCCGCGGCGCTGACCGCACGCGAGGCCCAGCGCGACGCCGATGCCCTGGTCGATGTGGCGGCCTCCGGGGCCACCGGCGCTAAGGCGCCGCCAGCCGGTCCGGGCGCGCCGTCGCCGGCCGCGCCCGCCGACCGAGACGCAAGCCTGAAGTCGCCAGTCGAAGTCGGCGAGGATACACCGCCCGAGACCCCGGTGCTGGAACGGTTGGAGGTGGCATCACCCATGCCGCCGCTGCCGCAGCCGTCGCCGGTCGTTGTCGCCGACGCCACGGCCTTACCGCCGCCGCCTCCCAGCAGCGGCGGCGGCGGCGGTTATGTGCCCCAACGCTTCGGCGGCGGTGACACCGATGCTCGGGTCGTGGTCCGGGCGAAAGTGGATTCCTGGGTGCAGATCCAGGGCGGGCGGAACGAGATGTTGCTGACCCGTATTCTCCGTCCGGGCGACACCTTCTACGCCCCCAATCGGGGCGATCTGATGTTGACCACGGGCAATGTCGGCGGCCTCGAGATCATCGTCGACGGCGAGCCGCTGGGCCCGCTCGGGCCGATGGGAGCGGTGCGCCGCAACATCTCGCTTGATGCGGAGCGGCTGCTGGCGATGGCCGGCGGACGCGAGCAGCGCCGCTGAGCCGCCCGGCGCGCCGCTGCCTGTGGGTTGAATCGCCGGCCTTGATCTTGCGCGCGGAAGGCAACATTTTAGGCGGCGGTAAAGCCGTTGCCGATAATGCGGTAAAGTGAGGGCCGGCCGGGGCCGGATCGAACCCTCAAGCGAAAGAAAGCGATTTCAGGATGAGTGTGCGTCCCTATCGCGACGTCGAGCGGCGCAAATGCCGGCAGATTTTTGTCGGCAAGGTGCCGGTCGGGGGCGATGCGCCGATCACCGTGCAGTCCATGACCAACACGCTGACGACCGATGTCGACGCGACGGTGGCACAGATCCATGGCCTGGAAGAGGCGGGCGCCGACATCGTCCGCGTCTCCTGTCCGGATCGGGAATCGGCCCTGGCACTGCGCGAAATCGTCCACCGCACCTCGGTGCCGATCGTCGCCGACATCCATTTCCACTACAAGCGCGCCTTGGAGGCAGCGGACAGCGGTGCCGCCTGTCTGCGCATCAATCCCGGCAACATCGGCCCGGAGGAGCGGGTGCGCGAGGTGATACGCGCTGCCAAGGACCACGGCTGCTCGATGCGGATCGGCGTCAACGCCGGCAGCCTCGAGCGCGACCTCCTGGAAAAGTACGGAGAGCCCTGCCCGGAGGCCATGGTGGAAAGCGCGCTCGATCATGCCCGATTGCTGCAAGACAACGACTTCCACGAGTTCAAGATCAGCGTCAAAGCCTCCGACGTGTTCCTCGCCGTTGCCGCCTACCAGCAGTTGGCCGAGGCGATCGACTGCCCGCTGCACCTCGGCATCACCGAGGCCGGCGGACAACGCGGCGGCACCGTGAAGTCGTCGGTCGGCCTCGGCATGCTGCTTTGGTCGGGAATCGGCGACACCATCCGGGTCTCGCTCTCCGCCGACCCGGTCGAGGAGATCCATGTCGGCTACGACATCCTGAAGTCGCTGGGCCTGCGCCGGCGCGGCGTCACCGTGATCTCCTGCCCCTCGTGCGCGCGTCAGGCGTTCCCGGTCATCAAGACCGTTGAGGTTCTGGAAGAGCGGCTGGCGCACATCAGCACGCCGCTGACGCTGTCGATCATCGGCTGCGTCGTCAATGGTCCCGGCGAGGCCCGCGAGACCGATGTCGGCTTGACCGGCGGCGGTCGCGGCAATCACATGGTTTATTTGAGCGGCGTCGCCGATCACAAGGTCGACGACGACCGTCTGGTCGACCACATCGTCGAGCTGGTCGAGGCCAAGGCGCGTGAACTGGAGGCCGCGGCGGCGCAGGAGCCTGCCGCCGCCGCCGGTTAAACTCTACCGGAGGGGCGCCGTGGCGAATATGCAGCCGGTTCGCGGGACGCATGACCTCGTGGGTGAGGAAGCGCGGCGTCATCGCCACGTGGTCGAGACCGCTCGCGGCGTTGCCGGACGCTACTGCTTCGAGGATATCGCTACGCCGATCTTCGAGTTCACGCCGGTCTTCGCCCGCACCCTGGGCGAAGGCTCGGACGTGGTTCGCAAGGAAATGTATACCTTCGCGGACCGCGGCGGCGAGGAAGTGACGCTGCGCCCCGAGTACACCGCCGGGATCTGCCGCGCTTTCATCTCCGGTGGCATGCGGCAGAGTCTGCCGTTGAAGTTCTTCGCCGCTGGACCGATGTTCCGCTACGAGCGGCCGCAGAAGGGGCGTCAGCGACAGTTTCATCAGATCGACGCCGAGATCCTGGGGGTCGACGGGCCGGAGGCGGATATCGAAGTCATCGCCCTGGGCGCGGATATCCTTGACGCCCTGGGCGTCGCGGATAAATGCCGGCTGGAGTTGAACACGCTGGGTGACCCGGAAAGCCGCGTCGCCTACCGCGATGCCTTGGTGGCTTATTTCGGCGCCCACGGAGACGCCCTGTCGGCGGACAGCCGCGACCGCCTGCGCCGAAACCCGCTGCGCATCCTTGATTCCAAGGATGCCGGCGATCAGGCACTCGTCGCTGGCGCGCCGCTGATGGAATCGTGCCTGAACGCCCGCTCGCGCGATTTCTTCGCCGAGGTCAGGCGCGGGCTGGATGCGCTCGGAATCGCTTACCACGTCAATCCGCGGCTGGTACGCGGCCTCGACTACTACACGCACACCGCCTTCGAGTTCATCACCGATGCCCTGGGCGCCCAGGGCGCGGTGATCGCCGGCGGTCGCTACGACGGGTTGATCGAGACCTTGGGCGGCCCGCCGACGCCCGGCATCGGCTGGGCCGGCGGCATCGAGCGGCTGGCCATGCTGATCGGCGCGATCCCGGCGCTGCCGCGGCCCCTGGCCCTGGTGCCGATCGGTGCGGCGGCCGGGGCTCGGGCGCTGGCGCTGGCGCACCGCCTTCGGCGCGCTGGCTTCACCGTCGATCTCGGCTACCGCGGCAACCTTGGCCGCCGCATGAGGCGCGCGGACAAGATCAATGCCGCCGCCGCGCTCATCCTCGGCGAGGACGAGCTGGCCCGGGACTCCGTCACCTTGCGCGATCTCGACAGCGGCGAGCAGAGCCAGGTGCCGCTGGCGGAGATCGCCGATCGTCTGGCCCGATACCGAGGGCCCGGTCCATGCCCAGCCTGATCCCCGAGGAGCAGCTCGACAAGATCCTGAGCCGGCAGCGCGAACTCGAGCAGTTGTTGAGCGCCGGCCCGGCGGGCGATGACTACGTTCGGTTGTCGCGCGAATACGCCGAACTGGCGCCGGTGGCCGCCGGCGCGCGCGACTGGCACAAGCTGCACCGGTCCTTGCGGGAACTCGAAGACATGCTGGAGGCCGAGAGCGAGCCGGAGATGCGGAACTTGGCCGAAGCCGAGCTGGAGGCGCTGCGGGAGCGGTTGCCGGAGTTGGAGCAGAGGCTGCGGCTGCTGCTGCTGCCGAAGGATGCCGACGACGACAAGAGCGCCATTCTGGAAGTCCGCGCCGGCACCGGTGGCGAAGAGGCGGCACTCTTCGCCGGAGATCTGTTGCGCATGTACCAACGCTACGCCGAGCTGCGCGGCTGGCGCTTCGAGATCATGTCGCTGAGCGAGACCGATCTCGGCGGGGTGAAGGAGGTGATCGCTCTGGTCAAGGGCAAAGGCGCCTTCGCCCGGCTGAAATACGAGTCGGGCGTGCATCGCGTGCAGCGGGTGCCGGAAACCGAGGCTGGCGGACGCATTCACACCAGCGCCGCCACGGTCGCGGTGCTGCCCGAGGTCCAAGAGATCGACATCGAGATCGAGGAGAAGGATCTGCGCGTCGAGACCTATCGTGCCCAGGGCGCCGGCGGCCAGCACGTCAACACCACCGACAGCGCCGTGCGCATGACCTATCTGCCGCTCGGCATCGTCGTCACCTGCCAGGACGAGAAGTCGCAGCATAAGAACCGCGCCAAGGCCCTGACCGTGTTGCGCGCCCGTGTCTATGAAGCCGAGCGCCATGCCCGCGAGCAGGAACGCGCCCAGCAGCGTCGCAGCCAGGTCGGCACCGGCGACCGCTCCGAACGGGTGCGCACGTACAACTTTCCCCAGGGCCGGGTCACCGATCATCGCATCGGCCTGACCCTCTACAAGCTGGATCGAGTGCTGAACGGCGAAGCGGTCGACGAGGTCCTCGACCCGCTGATCGCCGAGGACCAGGCGCGCCGTCTGGCCGAGGCGTGAAATGACGACGGCTCTCGCCACCGCGACGGCGCGCGAGACCATTGCGGACGCCTTGAAATGGGGGCGTCGTGCGCTTGCCGACGCCGGTATCGACAGCGCCGCGCTGGACGCGCGAGTGCTGCTGGGCGCGGGGCTCGACGTCGCGCCGGGTGCGCTCGTCGCCATGGCAGCGCGCGCCTTGAGCCCGGCCGAGGCCGACGCATTCGGGCAACTGATCCGCGGGCGCGCCGGGCGTCGCCCGGTATCCCGCTTGCTCGGCCGGCGCGGCTTCTGGACGCTCGAGCTCGAACTGGATGATGCCGTCCTCGACCCGCGTCCGGACAGCGAGACATTGGTCGAAGCGGTGCTGGCCAGGCGTCCCGATCGCCGGCCGCTGTCGGTGCTCGACCTTGGCGTCGGCTCGGGCTGTCTGCTGCTCTCTCTGCTGCACGAGTTGCCCGGGGCATGGGGCGTGGGCGTCGATCTGTCAGCGGCAGCCATCGCCTGTGCCCGCGCTAACGCGGCGCGCCTCGGGTTTGGCGATCGGGCCGTCTTCCTCGTCGGCAATTGGGCCGCGGCATTGACTCGACGTTTCGACATCGTGGTCTGCAATCCGCCATACATTGGCCGCGTGGAAATCGACGGTCTGCAACCGGAAGTACGGGACCACGATCCACATCTTGCGTTGGACGGCGGCGTCGACGGCCTCGATTGCTTTCGCGCGATTGCGATGGAACTGCCGTCTATCCTGGCGTCGGAAGGCGTTGCCGTTGTCGAATGTGGCGCCGGGCAGGCCCGCCAGGCAGCCGATATCTTCACCGAGGCCGGGCTGCTGATCAGCGAATTACGCCGCGATCTCGCTGGCGTGCCGCGTTGCCTCATTGTCTCAGCAACGGACTAGCGTGAAGTGAAGAGAAAAAAACTATTGGAAAAGCCGGCCGGGGACGCTACGTTCATCATTGAGGGGTCGGTAGTGATTCCCGACGGTCACTAATGACCGTGCGGCATATCCTGAAATTCAGAGTGCCTGGAGACGCGTCCAACATCCAAGACGCAAACAGTTGGATGGCACCGCTAGGTGTGACGGATAGTAGCAACGACTAAACAGACAGTGGAATGAGACAGAGCCCAACCGCGAAGCGTGGGCGCGGCCGGTCGGGTGGCCGGCGCCCCTATTCGAACCCCGCCAATCGCTCGTATGACAGCAGCGGTCCGGATGTGAAGATCCGAGGCACGGCCAGCCATATTTACGAAAAGTATCAAACGTTGGCGCGCGATGCTTCGGCTTCCGGCGACAGGATTGCGGCGGAAAATTATCTGCAGCATGCCGAACACTATTTCCGCATCCTGAACGCCAATAACGCCAATCAGAATCAAAATCAGAATCCAGCCCCGAATCAGCAGCAGGGACAGCCTGAGCAGCAGCCCCAGCCGGGTTACCATGCCGACGGCGGCGCCAATGGCCGTGGCCGGGGCAACGGCCAACGCATGGCCGCGGAGGCGGAGAACGAGCAGGAAGACGATGCCGGCGGCGTGATCCGCACGCTCTCGAGATCGGACGATTCGCGGGCAGTCGAGCCGCTGGCGAGTGGCCCCACGTCGTTCGAGTCCGGTCCCGACACCGAGGCGCCGCAGCAGCCGGAGCCCGCGCATGTCGCGCCGCAGCAGCCGGAGCCGGCGCATGCCGCGCCGCAGCAGCCGGAGCCTGCGCATGCCGCGCCTGAGCCCAAGCCCGAAACGGCTGGGCAGGGCGGAGATGCGAAGCCGGAAGGCTTGGGACGCAAGAAGTCCGCCAAGGAAAAATCGGACGCCGCCACGGCTACCTGAATAGCGCTGCCGCGCGCATTGCCGGCGGACCGATCGGCAAGCCGTCGGCCCGCGATTTCGCTTCCTCCATCCGCGATGCCGGGTCGTTGCGCCTCTTGTGGCGCGGAACCGTCGCACTATCTATTAGTTGTTGGGGTTGCCCGTGTCGGGGGCCCCGCGATCTGTTCTTCAACGTCCAAATCATCGGGCGTCGCGGGCGGGCCTTAATGGCCGCAGGCGATGCGCTGGGGAGCGCGAGATGGAGATCGAGAAGTATACCGAACGCAGCCGTGGTTTCATCCAGTCTGCGCAGGCTTTGGCCCTGAGATCGGGTCATCAGCAATTCACTCCGGAACACATTCTCAAGGTTCTGCTCGACGACCGCGACGGCTTAGCGGCCAATTTGATCCGTACCGCGGGCGGGCGGCCAGAGCAGGCGGCACAACTGGCCGATGCGGCTTTGGCCAAGCTGCCGAGCGTGGAGGGCAGCGGCAGCGGACAGCTTTACATCTCCGCAGAGACGGCGCGGCTGCTCGAAAGCGCTGAGAAACTTGCCGAAAAGGTGGGCGACAGCTTCGTCACCGCGGAGCGGCTGCTGCTCGCTCTGGCCTTAGCCAAAGGCACCGCGGCGGCCGCGGCGCTCGAAGCCGCGGGTGTCAGCGCCGCCTCGCTGAACCAGGCCGTCAACGCGTTGCGTAAGGGTCGCGCCGCGACCTCGGCGACGGCCGAGAATGCGTACGATGCCCTCAACAAGTACGCGCGCGACCTGACCCAAGCGGCCCGCGACGGCAAGCTCGATCCGGTGATCGGTCGCGACGAGGAAATCCGTCGCACGGTGCAGGTGCTGTCGCGCCGGACCAAGAACAATCCCGTGCTGATCGGCGAGCCAGGCGTCGGCAAGACCGCGATCGTCGAGGGCTTGGCCCACCGCATCGTCAACGGCGATGTGCCGGAGAGTCTCAAGGACAAGCGGCTGATGGTGCTCGACCTCGGGTCGCTGGTCGCCGGCGCCAAGTTCCGCGGCGAGTTCGAAGAGCGGCTCAAGGCCGTGCTCTCCGAGGTCGAGGCCGCGGAGGGCGAGGTGGTCATGTTCATCGACGAGCTGCACACGCTGGTCGGTGCCGGGGCGGCGGAAGGGGCCATGGACGCCTCGAACCTCCTGAAGCCGGCCCTGGCCCGCGGCGAACTGCACTGCGTCGGCGCCACCACCCTGGACGAATACCGTAAGCGCATCGAGAAGGACGCCGCCCTGGCGCGGCGCTTTCAGCCGGTCTACGTCGCCGAGCCGACGGTCGAGGACACGATCTCGATCCTGCGCGGCCTGAAGGAGAAATACGAGCTGCACCACGGCGTGCGCATCGCCGATGCGGCATTGGTGACCGCGGCGGTGCTGTCGAACCGCTACATCGCCGACCGCTTCCTGCCCGACAAGGCGATCGACTTGGTCGACGAAGCGGCCAGCCGGCTGCGCATGGAGGTCGACTCCAAGCCCGAGGAAGTGGACGAGCTCGACCGCAGGATCATCCAACTGAAAATCGAGCGCGAGGCGCTGAAGAAGGAGGACGATCGTGCCTCGGCCGAGCGGCTTGAGCGCCTGCAACGCGATCTCGCCGAGCTCGAGCAGCAGTCGGCCGAGCTGACCGCCGCGTGGCAGCGCGAGAAGGACGAACTATCGAACCTGCAACAGCTGAAGGGGCAGCTCGATGCCGCCCGCAGCGAGCTGGAGAGCGCGCAGCGCCAGGGCGACCTGGCCCGGGCCGGCGAGCTCGCCTATGGCATCATCCCCGGGCTCGAGCGCCAGCTGGCGGCGGGCGAGGCGGACGAAGGCACGCACATGCTGCGCGAGGCGGTGAGCGAGGCCGACATCGCCGCCGTGGTCTCGCGCTGGACCGGGATTCCGGTCGACCGCATGCTGGCCGGCGAGCGCGACAAGCTGCTGCACATGGAGGAGCGGCTGCGGGCCCGCGTGGTCGGCCAGGACGAGGCCCTGGCCGCCGTCGCCCATGCCGTACGGCGCGCCCGCGCCGGCGTCCAGGAGGGCGGCCGGCCGATCGGCAGCTTCCTGTTTCTGGGCCCGACCGGCGTCGGCAAGACCGAGCTGACCAAGGCGCTGGCCGAGTTCCTGTTCGACGACGAGACGGCGATGGTGCGCATCGACATGTCGGAGTACATGGAGAAGCACGCCGTGGCCCGAATGATCGGCGCCCCGCCGGGTTACGTCGGCTACGAGGAGGGCGGGGCCCTGACCGAGGCGGTCCGCCGCCGGCCGTATCAGGTGGTGCTGTTCGACGAGATCGAGAAGGCGCATTCGGACGTCTTCAACATCCTGCTGCAGGTGCTCGACGACGGCCGCCTGACCGACGGCCACGGCCGCACCGTCGACTTCACCAACACCATCATCGTCATGACCTCGAACCTCGGTTCGGAGTACTTGGCCAATCTGGCGCCGGAGAGCGATTCGGAGGCCGCGCGGAGCCAGGTCATGGCCGCGGTCCGCGCGCATTTCCGGCCCGAGTTCCTGAACCGGCTGGACGAGATCGTGCTCTTCCATCGCCTCGACCAGGCGCAGATGGACCAGATCGTCGAAATCCAGCTGGCTCGTCTGCAGCGCCTCCTGGCCGAGCGCAAGATCACGCTCTCGCTCGACGAGCGGGCGCGCTCCTGGCTCGCCCGGGCCGGCTACGATCCGGTCTACGGGGCCAGGCCGCTGAAGCGGGTGATCCAGCGTCGGCTGCAGAATCCGCTGGCGGAGCTGCTGCTCGAGGGCACGGTGGCCGAGGGCGGGACGGTGGTCGTCTCGGCCAACGATCAGGGTCTGCTGGTCAACAACCGCTTGGTCGAGGCGGCCTGAGGCGACGCCCCGGCGGGGCCGCCCCTACTCGCTGCGCACCAGCCGCTCGGTCGGCTGCAGGACGCTGGCGTAATGCGCGTCCAGCGCCTCTTTCGCGGTCTGGAAGGCGAGCCGCTCGCGGCCCGAGAGCTTGCGCCCCGTCGGCAGCTTCAGGCCGATCGGGTTGATCTGGCGCTCGCGGCGCAGCACCTCGTAATGCAGGTGCGGCCCGGTCGAGCGCCCGGTCGAGCCGACATAGCCGATGATCTCGCCCTGGCTGACCCGGGCGCCGTCGCGTATGCCCTTGGCGATCCGGCTGAGGTGTGCATAGGCGGTCTTGAACTCGGAGTTGTGGCGGATGCGGACATAGCGGCCATAGCCGCCGTTCCAACCCGCCTCCTCGATCCGGCCGTCGCCCGCGGCCATGATCGGCGTGCCCTGCGGGGCGGCGAAGTCGATGCCCCGGTGCATCTTGGTGTAGCCGAGGATCGGGTGCTTCCTGAGCCCGTAGTTTGAGGACAGGCGCGCCCCGTCGACCGGCGTCTTCATCAGCGCCTTGCGCACGCTCTCGCCCTTCTCGTTGTAGTAGCCGGTCTCGCCGTCCTCGTGGCGGAAGCGGTACAGGCTCAGCGTCTTGCTGCCGGCGGTGAGCTTGGCGTACAGGATCTCCTGGCTCTTGACCACTGCGCCGGTCTCGTCGCGCAGCACCTCGTACATCAGTTCGAAACGGTCGCCCGGCTGAATGTCGCGCTGGAAATCGACGTCGAAGCTGTAGAGCCTAATCAGCGAGACGATCACCTGGGCCGGCACCCCGGCGCTCTGGGCGGCGTTGTAGAGGCTGTCGTCGATCATCCCGGCGGCGCCGAGGGCGTCGCGCTCGAGCGGCTTGTCGATGCTCTCGGCCTTGTAGTCGCCCTCGCCGCTCAGGCGCGCCACCACGCGCCGCTCGACGTCGGCGTCGAGGCTGACGTCGACGAGGCGCGGCGCGCCGTCCGCGTCGGCCTCGAAGGTCAAGGTGATCTCCTGCCCGGGCTTCAGGCGGCGCGGGTTCTGCACCGCGCGAAGCGCCTGGATCGCGGCGTAGGCCTGGGCGCGCTCGGCGCCGGCCTTGACCAGAACGCCCATCAGCGTATCGCCGCGGCCGACCGCCAGCGTGCGCACCTGCAGCGATTTCTCCTCGTCGTCCGCGGCCAGGCCGGAATCGAGGGCTGAGGCGAGGGCGGCGGCGGCCTCGTCGCCATAGGATTCCTCGACCTGGGCCGGCGGGTTGACGAGACGGGCGGAGCCGTGCGCCGGCATCCCGGTCGCGCTCGGCTCGGCGCCGAGCAGCAGGGCGAGGGCGAGGGCGCCGCCGCCGATGGCGCCGGTGGCAATGGAGATGATCGGTGTCCGCGTCCTGAGCGCCGATGCGCTCCGGCGTTGCTCGTCAGGACGCATTTGCCCCCCTACGCTTCAAATTCGGGCCGACGCGAAGGACGCCGACACGACGTTACAAGACCGGCCCGCACGATGCCGCGCGACAGGGAGTCTGTCAAGAATCTGAATGATATATATGTCGGCTTTTCCACGCTTTTAGGGGTCCCCGCGCGGCGCTCCAAATAAAGTCGCCGTGCGGCGTTGACTTGCTTTGAGGCTCCGACTATATACCGGCGGCTCGGACGGGGCGGGCGGCTTGGCCGCCGGCTTCCGCAACCGGGCCAGCTGTTCTTTGACAAGGTAGAGAATTGGGAAGGGAAGCGCGGGCGGCGGCGCTGAGTAGCGCTGCTGTTGTGAGCGTTTCTCTTTTGACGCAAATGACGCAGTGCGCGTTCCTGTGTC
>Ga0326597_10000185_pt1 | contig 115644 bp, 126 predicted proteins | sample RVTome_12_FD_203789 | JGI IMG/M metagenome (GOLD analysis project Ga0326597, IMG submission 203789) | Soil microbial communities from uranium-contaminated site in the Upper Colorado River Basin, Wyoming, United States - RVT100D185 | ecosystem: Environmental > Terrestrial > Soil > Contaminated...
ACATCACGTGCGGCGTGGCGAGCTACCTGTATGCGCAGACGCGGTTGCCGCTGTACGCGAAAGCGACGTCGTTTCCGTTGGTGGCGGCGGTGGTGGGGCCGATGTTTATCCTGCCGAACGTGGGGCTCAACGAGTGGGGGCATGCGTTCTGGTTCGTGGATGAACTGTTCTCGGCGCCGTTACACTGGGGCTTTGTGACGCTGGGGTGGTGCGGGCTGTTCGGGGCTGGCGGGGGCGTGGCGGCACAGATCGTGTCGCGGATGTCGAACCTGGCGGATGTGATCTGGAATAACGAGTCCAAGGCCATTCTGAAACCGTTTTAAGAGATCGTCGTCTCTCGGGTGGCGGGCCCCGTGCTCCGAATGTCGGGGAGCGGGGCCAGCCAATCGGGTGTCCCGCTCTAACCCTTCCAGCAGCGTATCTCCCGGCTCATACTTCCGATACCACCAGCACCAGCCATCTTTGCCCGGCGTGTGATTGACGTTCGTGCCGTTCAACCGAAAGCAAGGCGTGCTTCTCAGAGACCTCACCAGGGCAATCGGAAGAGGTGCTTCCGTCAAGGAGCATCAGCCTAAGGACTCCCACACGAGAGAACTTCATAGCCATTTTTGCAGAAGGCGGCTTCTGCTTCGCCACAATCTGACCCCTTGATCTCGCGAAGCTATTTAAAACTAGACGGCCCAGAATGACGGCTATTGGCTCAATCCGGGAAGGAGCTGTTTTAAGGACTCACCATCTTTTTTGATGGTGTCCCCGCCCGCTGGTGACAGGGAAGACAACTGATCTTTGGCTTGTTTGATCGTGTTCATATTCTTTTGGAGATCGTCCACGTTCTTCTGCATCTCGACCAGGGCACTCCCAATCTGGCTGACCGAAGTTTTTAACCCGAGGAGTCCTTGGGCTGAAGCGACATGCAACGAAAGCCCTCCCAAGCCAAATCCGAGCAGGAACGCGGCGAGCGAAAAGATGTACGTCGATCGTGTGGCTGGTTGGATTAGGAATATTCTTGCGGGACGTGGCGTCTCATGGCACGCTTAACGCATGAGCGTTGTGTGGAAAAGAACCTGGAGCTGTCTGGGCAGTGGTCTGCTTTGCGTCTTGGCCCTGAGTGGGTGTGGAACGCTGCCTGCCACCTCGGGGGCGAAGACAAGCGAGCCGGCTGCGGCCGACTCAGGTTTAGTGCAATCCCTCCAACGGCAAATTAGAGAGCGAGATAAACGCATCGAGGAGTTAACATCCCAACTGGACGCCATAAAGATGATTGATCAGGACTTCGCGAAACGGAGAAAGCCCAACCGTCCGTCCGCGATATTGGCACCCGTCGACTGACCATCATCGCGACCCCGCCGTTCGGGTATTGCCTTTCCCAGTCACCACGACATGTCTTTGTGCGCACGATCCTCAGTTGGCCAGAAATCGATTCCGGCTTTGGCGCGATAGGCCCTCTAATGACCCATTGATTTTATTTTGTCGACTGCCTCACTGGCTCCGTTTCCGCCACCTCCGCGACGGCGCCGGGTGCGGATCAGCGAGGGTGAGCCCTGTCCAGATCTTATTATGTGGGACACAACCGGATTACGGAGATGGGGCCTGATCCGCTCCAGGTGGCTGCGCTCCCGATGGATCTGATTGAACACAAGGGGGCGTGCTCATCGGGTTCAGGGGATTTATTCCACGAGCACAGGGTGCAGGCGGGGGTGGTGATGACGGTGCCTCCGGATCTGGCGCAGGGAGCGAACCACTCGCTGCCCCCTGAGTATCAGCGGGCAGGGTCTGTGGCAGTGGAACATTATATGGGGGTGGGGAGGGTCGGTCAGAGCTGACAGATGGGGGTGACGCCTGCGGCGTCGGGCTCGCGTCGGGTGGCGTCAGAGCCGGGGCCGTTCCCTTACTGAGCATCTCGCAGTTGTGCAAGCCCCGTGGTCTATCGGTCAGCACGCTTTTTCCAGCGGCGTCTCGACACTGATAAATTGCCGCCCAGGCAGAGGGCGGAGACTCGACACGTACCGCGCTGCTTAAAAAGAGCACCATCGAAACAAGGCAATATATATAGCCAGGATGGGTTCGATGAGGCTCCGTTATCTGTTTACCTGACCCACAATCCATCACGGATAGAATCTCTGTTGAGTTGACCGAACACCAATCTTTTGTCGGGCAGTATTTTAAAAGCAACTGCTATGCCAGAAAAGTTCCCCTTTGAATCTGTCTCAGCTGGGGGTGAGCTTACGGGTGTGCTCACGGCCCACATCGACCGGTCACCAATCCGATCCGTGGTGAATGCTAGGAACCGGGGCCCGAGAGATTATGCACAGGGGGCACGCGCCCCGGTCGAGTGGCGAGTCCGTGGCGGTGAGTAACAATGAAAAGGATTGTACTGAGTCACACAAAGGGTATACTCAATCCTATCTCAACATTATTCCCCATTTTTGAGGTAGGAACAGCCGACCAAACTCGTTTTTCCTTCATCCAATGAATGGAAGCCACCAATGCCGGGGCGCGCCTCGAGGACCGTGTCATCAGCCATTCCTGCACAACCTGATTTCCAGACACTCTTCGAGTCAGCACCCGGCGCGTACCTCGTCCTCACTCCTACGTTGGTTATTGGGGCTGTGAGCGAGGCCTATTTGCAGGCCACGATGACCAGGCGGGAGGAAATTCTTGGCCGACACCTGTTCGACGTGTTTCCAGACAATCCTGGTGACGCCACCGCGACAGGCATGTCCAATCTACAGGCATCCCTGGCACGGGTGTTACAGCGTCGCGCACCCGATGCCATGGCCGTGCAAAAGTACGACATCCGCCGCCCGGACTCCGAGGGAGGGGGATTTGAAGAGCGGTATTGGAGCCCGGTCAATACACCGATCCTCAGAGCCAATGGAGAGGTCGTCTATATCATTCACCAGGTCGAGGACGTCACCGAGTTTGTCCGCCTCAAACAATTAGGGAGCGAGCAACACCGGATTACCGAGGAGCTCCGTACACGCACAGGGGAAATGGAGGCGGAGATTTTCCGCAGGGCCCAGCAAGTCCAAATAGTCAACAGCCAATTGCGAACAGAGCTGAATGCCCGCAAGCAGGCAGAGCAGGATGTGGAGCGTTTCTTTGCGCTCTCGCTCGACATGCTGTGCATTGCCAAGTCAGACGGCTATTTCAAACGGGTGAGTCCCGCCTTCACACAGGCGCTGGGCTGGAGCACAGACGAAATGCTGGCGAAACCGCTCCTCGACTTTGTACATCCCGATGACCGTGCGGCCACGCTCCGCGAGGTCGAGAGGCAGGTCGCCGGCGGCGAACAGGTGCTGGAGTTCGATAACCGCTATCAGCACAAGGATGGCTCGTGGCGCGTGCTGTCATGGAAATCCGTGCCTCAGCCGGATGGGCTGATGTATGCCATCGCACGCGACGTCACGGATCGCAAGCGGGCCGAGCAGCAGTTTCGGGCCCTGCTGGAATCTGCTCCGGATGCCCATGTGATCATCAACCAAACCGGCACGATCACGCTCATCAACAGCCAGACCGAGAAACTCTTCGGCTATAGCCGGAAGGAATTACTGGGACAGTCCATTGAGCGCTTGGTCCCGGAACGATATCGGGGGAAACATGTGGGCCATCGAGCCAGTTTCTTTGCCAATCCGCAGGCCCGGGCGATGGGGACGGGACGCGAACTCTATGCCCTTCGGAAAGACGGCAGCGAATTTCCCACCGAGATCAGTCTGAACCCGTTGGAGACCGATGACGGCCTCTTGGTCATCGCGGCCATCCGCGATATCACGGAGCGTAAGCGGGTCCAGGAGACGCTGCGCCGCGCGCACGATCAGTTAGAAATGCGGGTGGAGGAGCGGACGGCGGAATTATCCAAACGGAGCCGCGATCTGGAGACGCTGCTCTATGTCACCTCGCATGACTTACGCGAGCCGCTCCGGTCCATCGAGAATTTCTCGCAGATGGTCCACGACCGGTATGCCAAACACCTGGACGACAAAGGCAAGGACTTTCTCCGCCGGGTCGTGCACGGCGCGCAACGCATGGACCGACTAATGACAGACCTGTTGGCGCTGTCGCGCGTGCAACGTATGGAACTGCCGACGGAGGAGGTCGATGGGGCGCGCATCGTCGAGGAGGCGTTGCGGCGCTTGGCAGACAAGATCAAGGAAACCGGCGCGACGGTGCGGGTTGCGGCCCCCCTGCCGCGGTTCCGGGCCAACAGCACCTGGGCGACTCAAGGGATATACAACCTTCTGACGAATGCGCTGAAGTTCACGCGGCCCCATGAAGCGCCCGACGTCGAGATTGCCCCCTATCAGGCCGCTGGCACGGAGGAGCCCGGCGAGGTCGGCCTCGTCGTCCGTGACCGGGGGCCGGGCGTGGCGCCGGAGCATGCCGAGCGGATCTTTCAGCTCTTCCAGCGGGCGGTGGGCCGCGAGATCGAGGGCACCGGGGCCGGGCTGGCCATCGTGCGGCAGGTGGCGGAACGGCATGGCGGCCGGGCCTGGGTGCAGCCACGCGAGGGGGGCGGCATGGAATTCATTCTGACGTTTGGCGCGACGCCTCGACAGAAAGGCCGGGATGCCCATGACAGCTCAGTTCGTTGAGATCTTGCTCGTGGAAGACAACGAAGACGATGTGGTCATCATTCAAGAAGCCTTCGTCGAATCGCGATTCGTCAATGTCATCAACGCCGTGAGCGATGGTGAAGAAGCCCTCGCCTATCTGCGGCGGGAAGGAAAATACCACGCCGTCTCGTTGCCGGGGCTCGTCCTGCTGGACATCAACATGCCCAAAAAGAACGGCTTTGAGGTATTGCAAGCGATGAAATCCACGCCGTACTTGCGGACCCTGCCCGTCGTCATGCTGACCATGAGTGACCGGGACGAAGACGTCATGCGCTCGTACGCCAGTGGCGCTTGTTCCTATATCCGAAAGCCCGTCGATTTGGGCCAGTTTCACACGGTCATCAAACAGTTTGAGTTGTACTGGACCATGATTTCGAGGATTCCTATTCATCATCCATGAAGATAAAGGTGATGTGATGCGTGTGCTACTCATCGAGGATAACGAGGATGACGCGTACCTCATTCGAGAGATGTTACTGGAGAAGCAGGCAGCCGGCATCCACCTGGAGTGGGTCGACCGTCTGAGCAGTGGACTGACGCAATTAGCTCAAAGCGAGAGCGATCTGGTGTTATTGGATCTCTCGCTGCCGGACAGTCACGGGCTGGAGACGTTCGATGCGGTTCAGGGCCGTGCGCCGGACATGCCGATCGTCGTCCTCACGGGGCTTGATGACGAAGAGATGGCGAACCAGGCGGTACGCAGGGGGGCGCAGGACTATCTGGTCAAAGGGCGGTTGGACAGCTACCTCCTCGTCCGCGCGGCTCGTTATGCCGTGGAACGCAAACAGGCCGAGAGGGCCCTGCGGGAGAGCGAAGCGCAACTGCGTCAATCCCAGAAAATGGAGGGCATTGGGCGGTTGGCAGGCGGAATCGCACACGACTTTAACAACCTCCTGACCGTCATCAATAGTTACAGCGATATGCTGTTGGGAGATATTGGGTTCGACACCCCCTTTGTGAGGAACGGGCTCGACCAGATTAAGGAAGCCGGACATCGAGCCGCATCGTTGACGCGACAACTGCTCGCATTCAGCCGTCAGCAGGTTTTGGAACCGAAGATTCTGGATTTGAACGAGTCGGTGTCCAATATGGCAAAACTGCTGCGGCGGCTGATCGGCGAGGATATCTCGTTGGTGCTCTGTCCCCATCCCGCGCTGGGACTGGTGAAAGTCGATCCGGGACAGGTGGAGCAGATCATCATGAACCTGGCCATCAATGCACGGGATGCCATGCCTGGAGGTGGTCAGTTGACCATCGAAACCACGAATGTGGAGCTGAACAGCGCCCATGCGCCCCAGCATCCATCCGTTGAGCCAGGTTTGTACGTGGTGTTGGCAGTCAGCGACACGGGGTGTGGGATGGATGCAGACACACATACCCATATCTTCGAACCGTTCTTCACCACCAAAGAGCCTGGGAAGGGGACCGGCTTGGGCTTGGCGACGGTGTATGGAATCGTCAAACAGAGCGGCGGCAGTATTCAGGTCTACAGTGAGCTAGGCAAAGGGACCACGTTTAAGATTTACTTCCCACGCATCGAAGGGGCCGCTGAACGGCTCGAACCTCTCTCCACTCCCAATGCGACGCTCCGCGGATCTGAAACCATTTTGCTCGTGGAGGATGAGGAAATGGTGCGCGCGCTGGCCCAGGCTATCCTGGAACGGAACGGCTATACGGTCCTTGCCGCAAAGAATGTCAATGACGCCATGGACTTTGCTCGCGAGCAGGCCAATGCAATCCACCTCTTGCTGACCGATATCATCATGCCAGGAATGCACGGGCCGGAGCTGGCCCAACAGGTCCTCGCCATTCGGCCGTCCATGAAGGTGCTCTATATGTCCGGCTATGCGGATAGGGCTCTCACTTCCACAGCAGCATGGACGCCTGGGACGACCTTTCTTCAGAAGCCGTTCACGCCACAGACGTTGGGCCAGAAGGTGCACGAGCTATTGGCAGGCCCCCAGGCGACTCGTACAGAACGAGCGGCCTAGAAGCGAGTCGAATTCGGCGATTCAACAGGGGATAGACAACGGTGAACATTCTGGCCGTGGGCGACGGCGAGAAGATCCGCGAGCTGCTGTACGGCCTGTTATGACGTAAGGGACACCATGTGCTGACGGCAAGCGATGGTCAAAAAGACATTGAATTGTTTCGTCGGGAGTGCTCTCACGTCACGATCCTGAACTTTGAGATGCCCGACATGGACGGGCTGACGATGCTCCGAGAGATTCGGACGGTTGATCAGCAGGCAGCCGTCATCATGCTGATTGGCGCGGGGTCAGATGCACGGGAGAAGCAGGTTCGTGCACTAGACGTCACCGAGTTCCTCGCCAAAGAGTACTCGCTTCATGAGCTGGGGGCGGCACCGCATCCGGTCTTGCTACCACCCGATTAGGATAGGAGTAAGAGTGCTCGCCGTGTTTGAGGAGATTGCTGCAATGATGAGGAGTGAACCGGTTGAGATTCTCTTGGTCGAGGATAACGAAGACGATATTGCCCTGACCGAAGAAGCATTCACCGAGGCAAAGTTGATGAGCGTGATCTTCAAGATTCGGGACGGCGAAGCCGCCTTGGCTTATCTCCGGCGAGAAGGACAATACAAAGACATGCGGAGACCAGGACTGGTCCTATTGGATATCAACATGCCCAAGAAGAACGGTTTTGAAGTCCTCCAAGCCATGAAGGCGGACCCGCTCCTCCAATCGCTGCCCGTGGTGATGCTGACCACGAGCGATCGAGATGACGATATCGTCCGGTCCTATACCGACGGCGCGTGTTCGTACATTCGGAAGCCGATGAGCCTAGAGCAGTTTGTACAAGTGGTGAAAGATTTTGAGCTCTATTGGACAATGGTCTCGCGGGTTCCTTCGGCGAAAAGTTGACCGGTCTCAAGCTGGGTCTTGCACGAATCCTCATGAGAGCTGACGGAGGACGAATGGACTGGAACACACCAAGGGAGCAGGCGATGACGCAATATAAGATTCTCGTAGTCGACGATGAGGACAATATCCGTACGCTGGTCCAGACCATGCTCAAACGGGAGGGGCGCCATCTGGCGCTGGCAGCCCGGGGAAAGGATGCCATTGCGGTGTTTCAAAAGGAGCGCCCGCATCTGACCATTCTGGATATCGACATGCCGGACATCGACGGGATCACAGTTTTAAGACAAATCCGAACCATCGACCCTCAAGCGAACGTCATCGTATTTACAGGGGTGGACAGCCCGGAAGTGGAACGCCAAGCAAGGGCATTGGGGGTGACCGACTTTCTTCAGAAAGGGCTCCCCTTGCCTCCGCTTGCCGAACTCCAGTCCCGCGGATCGAAGTCCGCAGTCCTCGAAGCGACGCCCTCGCTTGCGCCCCCCGCAGTACCCCGGAAGGTTTAGCCAGGCACGCACTCTGGTCATTCGAAGGTATGCCATGCTTCGGATTCTCGTGATCGATGATGAATCTCTGACCCGTTCGACGGTGGTCACGATGCTGAACCGCGAAGGCTTCAGCGTAGAAGAAGCCTCGGATGGTCAAGCCGGAATCGCCATGATCCACAAGACCCCGCCGGACATTGTCATCACCGACCTCTTCATGCCGAACAGGGATGGGATCGAAATCGTCATGGAGTTGAAGCGTTCATACCCTCAGACCAAAATCATCGCCATGACTGGAGGAGGACAACGGCGCATGATGGAAATTGCATCTGCGGCAACGGTACTCGGTGCAGACCATATCCTTTATAAGCCGTTTGAGATGGAATCTCTTCTGGCAGCGGTGAATGCGGTGCTCGGAACCCCTCCACCGCCGAGGAGTCAACACGGTGCCTGACACGGCGGTGAAAGATTTTGAGCTCTATTGGACAATGGTCTCACGGGTTCCTCCACGCAAAGGTTGACGGAATGCGCATTCTGCTCATCGAGGATAACGAGGACGACGCCTATCTCATCCGAGAGACGCTGGCGGGACGCACGGCGGTGGCGATCGACTTGGAATGGGTCAACCGGCTCGGGAGCGGGCTCACACGATTGGTTCATGACTCCATGGACGCAGTGTTGCTCGACCTTTCGTTGCCGGACAGTCAGGGACTGGACACTTTTGACAAGGTTCATGCGCAGAACCCTGAGGTGCCGATCGTGGTCATGACTGGATGTGACGACGAAGGAACCGCGATTCAGGCGGTGCAGCGGGGGGCGCAGGATTACCTGGTGAAGAAGCAATTGGACGGTGATCGGCTGGTGAGGGCCCTCCGTTACGCCATCGAACGCCACCGTGCCGAGCGCCGACTCAGGCAGTCAACGGAACAGTTGCGGGCGTTGACCGGACATTTGGAAACGGTGCGGGAAAAGGAACGGACGCGGATCGCACGGGAACTGCACGATCAGCTGGGACAGATGCTGACCGGACTCAAGATGGATGTGTCCTGGTTGAACAAGCGGCTGGGGAATACGAAACAGGCGGACGATCTGAGCCCGTTGCTGATGAAGACACAGTCGATGACTGCGTTGATTGATGAGACTCTTGTCGCCCTGCGAAGGCTGATTGCCGAGCTCAGACCGGCTGTGTTGGATCACCTTGGTCTGGTGGCTGCACTCGAATGGCAAGCGGAGGAGTTTCATCGGCGAACCGGCCTGGTCTGCGATTTTTGTGGTTCGGTCAAGCAGGTGACGCTCGATTCTGCCGGGACGACGGCCGTCTTCCGGATCGTGCAAGAAGCCCTGACCAATGTCATGCGGCACGCCAAGGCGACCAGGGTCACCATTCGACTCGAAGAAGAACGAGAGGTCCTCCGATTGGCTGTTGAAGATGACGGCAGAGGAATTACGGATACGGAAGCGGCCGGACGGTCTTCATTTGGGATTCTCGGTCTCCGAGAGCGAGTTGCGCTGCTGGGAGGCAGAATGACACTCCATGGACGACCTGGGCAGGGGACAACCCTTGCCGCGCATATTCCATTAACCAGGATCGAGGATGTCGCATGATTCGGATTGTTATCGCGGATGATCACGCCGTCGTCCGCCGTGGATTGAAAGAGATTTTGGCGGACGAGAGCGATATGGAAATCGGCGCAGAGGCGTCGACGGCTCAGGAACTGCTGGATTTGGTTCGCCAACAGCCGTGGGATGCCGTCGTGTTGGACATCAGTCTTCCCGGACGGAGCGGCCTGGAGGTACTCGCCGAGCTGAAGCAGGAACGGCCGACGTTGCCGGTGCTCGTCCACACCATGCATCCCGAAGATCAGTTCGCTCTGCGATCGCTCCGAGCCGGAGCGGCAGGATATCTGACTAAAGACAGTGCGCCGAAGGAACTGGTCAAAGCCCTCCGCAAAATCGTGGCGGGCGGGAAGTATGTCGGCGCGTCCTTAGCGGAGACATTGGCCTCCAGCATGGATGCCAGTGCCATGGAGGCACCGCACCAAGCCCTGTCCGATCGAGAGTTTGAAGTGTTTCGCCTGCTCGCTTCCGGGAAGACGGTTTCGCAGATCGCCGAGGGATTATCGCTCAGCGTGAAAACCATCAGTACCTATCGAAGCCGCATTCTCGAAAAAATGAAGATGAAAAACAATGCAGAACTCATGCGCTATGCACTCCACCACAAGGTTGTCGAATAGCCCATGCTCTCCGCCTGGCACGCTCCACTCTTTCTCGGCGTCTTGTCTCGCACGCGTCGCGCTTCCTCGGCAGCCTCGATTGATGCGAGCGATCTGACGCAGCCGTACTGTAGGACGAATCCCGATGTTGGCGTGCGCCGACATCTGACGTGAGAAATACGACCCTCCGACAGATTTTCAGAAATACTTCCGCTACGCTCAGTCCAGTAGACATGCGCAGCTCACCGCCCCACCGAAGGAGGCCGCCCGTGAAAATCCTCATCGTGGATGATACGGACCTGATCCGTAAGCTGATCAGAGACATGCTTGCCCTGCTGCCGTTCTCCACCAGCATCAAAGAAGCGGTTGATGTCCCTGAGGCGTTGAGCATCTGGAGGCAGTGGCAACCGGATGTCGTGACGCTTGATCTGCACCTCCCAGGAGGAAGCGGCCTTGATGTGCTTCGCGCAATCAAACCGGCCGGACTCTCTTCCACTGTCATCGCGCTCACAAGCATTGCAGACCCTCAGATCCGGCAGGCCTACCTCGACACCGGCGCGTCGTTTTTCTTGGAGAAGTCATCCGAGATGGAACAGCTTCCGGCCATCCTCAAGGCCTTGGCAGACAACAAGATTCGGAACTTGTAAGCCCTTCTTTTCCCTCACTTCCACCGACTGCGTTTTTCCTCCTCATTGGCCTGTCAGACAAGTTCTGACACCCAACGGCCCCTCTGTCTGACCCAAGAATCGGACCGCCTCTTATGCCGAAATGAAGAGGCTGGCGCTAAGGTTAGGGTGTACAGAGGAAGCGCGGTATCCAAAGGAGGAAGCGATGAACAACAGGACGGCCACTTCGAATCGATGCCGCGAATTTTTCGGGATCTCCTGGCTTTCGATGACGAGATGCATTGTCCTGTTGTTGAGTGTGTTGTGCTTGACGGTCTTTGTTGATGAGGTCAAAGCCCAGGGCAGCCCGCGAGAGCAGTACGTCCCCGTGTTATGTGTGACGACGGGGGAGAAGCCCACCGGCGTCGTCATCTATGTCATGGTGTTGTTCGTGGAGCGAGACGATGCCAAAGGTCTCGACGTCCATTTCATCAACGGTCCCGGCCGCTTCTCCCAGAAGGCGCAAGCGGCGACTTCACAGGCGATCGCGCGCGCGGCTCAGGCGCTCGGTGTGTCCCCCGACTCCTGGAGTGTTGGACTGTCTGTGACCGATCCTGGCATCACCGTCGACGGGGGCAGTCTCTCGGCCATGGTTAGTCTCACGGTCGTGGCGATGGCAAAGGGTGAAACGATTCCTCGCGATCGCATCATTTCGGGTACCGTCACCTTGGACGGCCGGATCGGACCAGTCGGTGAAGTAGCATTGAAGGTGACAACAGCCCATCAGGCTGGTCTACACATGGTCCTCGTACCGGCCGCGGCTCACAGCAAGTGGAAGACGTCGCCACTCACACAAGTGTTGCAGGTCGGTTCGGTGGGCCAAGCGTATCAGGCGTTAACAGCTCCCCAGAATTCCATCGCTGGCGATCTCTCGCGGATGTCAAATGAACCCAGATCGTGAAGTGTGGGCGAGATCTCGCAGCACAATCAGACAGCGTTCCCCCGCAAGACATGCGTGAGACGAAAGGGCTGAGCGCGCACTGACGATGCCAAAGATTCTGTTGGTTGATGACAACCCCGGTGTCCGTGACCTGCTTCGCATCATTCTTGCGCATCGAGGTCATGACGTATTGATTGCTGATTGTGGCAGAAAGGCGATCAAGATGGTCGCGCAAAGCAAACCGCATATCGCAGTGCTGGATCTTCATCTGCCAGATATGGGCGGGTTTGAATTGCTCGCGCAGATCCACAGGCTGGACGCGGCAGTCACCATCCTCGTTCTGACGGGTTCAGACCGCGAGGCCATTCTCAAACAGGCGCAAGACCTTGGCGCGACGGACGTGTTTCAGAAGGGGTTCTCGTTGCAACAGCTTGGGCAAGCGATCGACCAACTGGTCTGACCGCAGCTGTCACGCGTGGCCTTGCAGATGCGCCACATGCCCGCGCTCAGATCATCGGACGCTCCCAGATTATTTTATTCGCGACATCTCCGAGCTCAAGCGGGTGGAACGAGTACTCTGGGACGCCAACAGCAGCTTTGGCAGACGCGTGAGGAATGGGAACCGTTGGCCCAAGATCTCCACGACGGCATCACCCAAACGCTTTACATCGTCACTCCGGGTCTGGATATATCCAGGCAGGAGCTCGACACTGGTTCTGTGGCCCTCCCGGTAAGCCTCGAACAGGCCATCGTGACCTTCACTGTGAGATGATCACAGATGTGCGGAAGGCTATGAGCAATAGTCTTCGGCATTCGAAAGCACCACCGGTATCCTTCTCCTGAAATCTGTTTCCGAGGGACTGTGTTTGACTATCGAAGACACCGGTCTTGGGCGGCGCCCTAAGGGTACCTGCTGAAAGACCTCCGTGAGAGGCCCTCATCGAAGCGATTCAGACCGTCGTCACGGGCCAGTCGTTCCTCGACCCGGCTGTCACCTAAAAACCTCCTCACACGAAAACGTCCCTCACACACACCCTGTGGCGGACTGTGGTCCATCCCCTCTCTCCGCAGAAGCAACGGGTACTGACTCTCCTTGCGGAGGGTTAGTCGAACAAGAACATCGTCCAGGGTCTTTGTCCCATCGACAAAACAGTCAAAAAACTCCCTCAATCATATCTGTAAGAAACGACACGTAAAATTGCGCACGAAAGCTGCCGTTCTCTTTCCGCCCGCTCTTGCCCATCAGGGTGGAATGATCCTATTCAGCTAAGAATAATAAATGTTCGTAACACCTAATAAATACTCTACCGCCTTTCCACCTACGAGATATGCTTCACAAGGTCATGGCTGACGCGATCCACTGAACTCCGGGTCTCGCACGTATGGGAGAAGGGACCCGGGAAAAGAAGAACGACCGGGCTCCTGTCCTGGGAGGTGGCCGACTTCTTCACCGGAACGTGGGTTCGTATCTCGCCTTGTGCCATTCATCGAAGGAGGTCTGCCTATGTTTGAAACATTGCAAAGACGCCATCGTTTGCGGTTACCGGTTAAGTTGCCCGCCACCATCTCCAGCAACCAGGGTCACGGCATGGGCGTCGTGACGGATCTTTCGATGCGCGGATGCGCGTTGGAGACCGAGGTCGGCCTGCATGAGGGAGCGGTGGTTGACCTCAAGGTACTGGTGCCGAACGAAGAGTCGGCCATTGTGGTGAATGCCGTGGTTCGCGGGGTTAACGCGCCGCGCATGGGTGTGGAGTTCGTGGACTTGACACCAGCCGAAACGGCGCGCTTGAGCCGGTTCGTGTTTCGGCTATGGAAGGCGTCTGAAATCCGGACACTGACGGCAGCGGCGCCGAGGCCGCTACAGCAAGGCCTCTGATCGGAACACTGAAAGATGTGAACAATGCGCCCGGCACCGACAGCCTGGCGTCTGTTCGTCCAGACAGCATGCCGCAATACGGCCCCGGCGGGTCCGAGAAGGTTTCGAAGTGTCGGGTCCGAACTGAGCGCGGTTGCAGTGAGGATGAGGAAAGGAACACGCCAATGATCGATCGATATGCCCAACGGACAGTCAACATCTTGATGGCAGAAGACAATGCCGACGACATCCAGGTGACGTGGGAAGCATTCAGAGAATCGAAGGTCCCCATTCAGTTGTACTTCGTGAAGGATGGAATGGAGGTGTTCGAATATCTGCGTCGCAAGGGTAAATACAATGTGGCCCCGCGCCCGGATCTGATCCTGCTCGACCTGCACCTCTCGATGAAAGACGGCCATGAGGTCCTTTCCGAACTCAAGCGTGATCCCGAGTTCACTCGCATCCCGGTCGTGATCATGACCACCTCGGAGGACGAAGAGGACGTCATCAGAGCGTATGATCAGCACGCGAACTGCTTCATCACCAAGCCGGTCTCTTTCGATCAATTCATGCGCGTCGTGCAAGAGATCAGTACATTCTGGTTCACGATCGCGACCTTACCCACGGGAATGGTGTATGCCCGTACTTGACCGGACGGCTATTGCGACCGACGACACGATTCAGGTGTTGCTGGTCGAAGACAACCCTGACGACGTGTGTCTGGCCAAAGAGATGCTAGCTGAGTTCGGGAACGGTCGATTTGACCTCACCTGTACCGGGCGCATGGAAACGGCGCTCCGCACGCTCAATGAACAGCCATTCGACGTGGTCCTGCTGGATCTGTCGTTGCCGGATGCGCACGGTTTGGAGAGTATCCGGCAGCTGCGCACCGTATTCCCGGATCTCCCACTCGTGGTTCTGAGCGGATTGGCCGACCAATCGTTGGCGATCCTCGCCTTGCGGCAGGGTGCGCAGGATTACCTCGTCAAGGGCCAGGGGAACGGGGATTTAGTGACTCGCGCCATCCGCTACGCCATCGAACGCAAGGGCACGGAAGGCCGCCTGGCCTACCTGGCCAACTTCGATCAGCTGACCGGATTGGCCAATCGGTCTCTGCTGCGTGATCGCTTGGCGAGGGCCTTGGCGTTGTGCAAACGGCAGGAACAGCCGGTGTACGTGCTCTACCTGGACTTAGATGGCTTCAAGGAAACGAACGACGCGTATGGGCACGAGACGGGCGACCAGCTGCTCAAGGCGGTTGCCAAACGGCTTCAATCCCGTTTGCGAAGCGTGGACACGCTGGCCCGCATCGGCGGCGATGAGTTCGGCGCGGTCTTGGAAGGTGTGGGCCAGGGGGAGGATGCGCTGGCGATCGCCTTCAAGCTGTTGGAAGCCCTTGCAGAACCCTTTTACCTCGACGGGATTGAAACGTTCGTCACAGGCAGCATCGGACTCGCCGCGTATCCCGACAATGCCGATGATGTGGAAGGCCTCCTGGGATGCGCGGATACGGCCATGTATGACGCCAAGGCTCAAGGCGGAAACGCCATTCAGGTTTATACGGCGGGCACCGGGTTCCGCAACTCGGGGCGTTTGGCGTTGGGAAACGACCTCAGGCGCGCGTTGGCGAAAAGTGAGTTCTTTCTCTACTACCAACCGCAGATCGAGTTGGACACCGGACGAACCATCGGGGTCGAAGCCTTGATTCGCTGGCAGCATCCGGAACGCGGCTTCCTGACCCCCGCCAGTTTCATCGGCGCCGCTGAGGAGAACGGTTTGATCGTGCCGATTGGCAAGTGGGTGTTGCACTCAGCCTGCACTCAATTTCTGGCCTGGCTGGATCAAGGACTGCTCCCTGAACGCGGGGCGATCAACCTGTCGCCCCGGCAGTTCAGAGACCGGAAGCTGATCCAGATGATCGGCGATGTCCTGGCGTTCCACGACTTTCCACCGGAGTATCTGGAGGTGGAATTGACCGAGAGTTTCCTGTTGGAGAACATCCACGAAGGGATCATGACGCTCATGGAATTGAAAACCATGGGACTCCACCTTTCCCTGGACGATTTCGGGACTGGGTATTCATCCTTGCGGTATTTGAAGATGCTGCCATTCGACAGATTGAAAATCGATCAAGCGTTCATTAGAGGCCTCGCGATCACGCGGCAAGACGATGCGATCGTCAGCGCCGTTATTTCATTGGCACGATCGTTGGGATTGGATGTGGTGGCCGAGGGTGTTGAAACGGAGCACCAGAAGGCGTTTCTCGATGACCACGGCTGTCACGCCATCCAGGGATTCTTGATTTCCCAGCCGTTGCCGGCCGCAGCCATGACCGAATGGCTGCGCAACGCGCAGTTATCCCCCATGGCCGGCATCTCCTAGCCGGGTAAGGCCCCACACATTAGGCAGTAGGATGAGACGAAGCCCTCCGCGCCTTCCTGTGAGACACCGCGGTCCTGCTCTCGCTCCGCCCCTTGTCGGACGAACACCGACAGCGTAACAGGGCACAATCCCACGACATAATCAGACTCCGCTGATACCGAATTCAAGGTGGACCGGCTATCCTTCGCAGTGAGGATAGCCATGCAATTGATCACGGACATATGGCATCGGGTGGTGGGGGATCGACGTGAGCTAAGGCCTGCGCCAGTCAAGCCACAACATTCTCGATCAACCTTTTCCGGCGGTCAGCATACACCGTCCCGTCGGACAGGGAACGGAACGGCAATGGATGGAAACGGCTGGAGCGGTGACACTACACAATCCTGCCGGGAGAAAACGCCAGCGGAACAGCGCACCCTGTCATCCGGTCATCTGTCTCCAGCAATGGAGTCGGAAACGCGCACGGACGTTGAGGGAGAAAGGAGCACATCCACGATTCTGGTGGTGGACGACGAGGAAAGCATTCGTGATCTTGTCCGAGCAAAGCTGACTCGGGAGGGGCGCCAGGTCCTTCTGGCGGCGCGAGGGCAGGAAGCCGTTGAGGTCTTCCGCCGGCATCGTCCGGATATCACCATTTTGGACCTGCATATGCCCGGGATGAATGGAATTGAGGTACTCAAGCAGATCCGTGCGGTGGACTCACAGGCCGTCGTGATGATCTTCACTGGGGCTGATACTGCCGTCTCGGCCAAGGAGGCTAGAGAGGCCAGGGAGCTGGGTGTGACGGAGTTTTTACAGAAAGGCCACGCGTTGCCTGTCGTCTGAGCGCGGCGGTGACGGAAACTCATTCGAGACACAAGGAGGAACGATCCATGAAAAAGATTCTTATCATCGATGACGAGCCGCAGATCCGCACCGTGCTCCGCGACATACTGTCGAGAGAAGGATATGCCGTACAGGACGCTCCAGACGGCCGAGCCGGCATAGCCATGTGGCACAAGGAACCGGCCGATCTCGTGCTCACCGATATTTATATGCCTCACAAGGACGGGATCGAGACCATCATGGAACTGAAGCGTTCGCGGCCGCAGGCCAAAATCATCGCAATGACTGGAGGAGGCCAAATAGATTTCCCAGAGATGGGGTCGGCCGCGGGTTTCCTTGGCGCGAACGGGACGCTTGAGAAGCCGTTCGACCGGCAAAGTCTGCTGGCGGTGATCCGAAGCGTCTTAGGCGAGCACAGCCCTGCTTACAAATCGGTCGCCTCGGTTGGTGAAACGGCAGTCATGGCATCAGAATAGCGAAGAGGGGCGTACACCCATGGACCGACGTGTCTACCCTCGTTTCGCTGTACAGTTGTCCGGTGCGTTCACCGAGGATAGCCGAGCGAGACAAGGAATGGTCGCCGATATTTCAGTGGGCGGCCGCAAGTCCCAAAGCGATGTACAGATGCTCCCGGATCGTACATCAAGTTCAAACTCCTCCTACCGGGACACAATGGGCCACTGACGGTTGATCTTACGGTAGTCCGCTGGTGTCGCGACTCGGCGATGGGAATCGAGTTCATTCGCATGGTGCCAGAACAGCAAGCCGTCTTGCGACGCTTTATTGAGCAGCTGCAGAAGTTGTGTGAACGGTCATGTAAAACCGCACTGCTTGGCTGCTGACGGACCATTTTCCTGGTCTTCTTGAGCCGCCAGCGGCCATGAGAGGCACGAACCGTGATCTGTTCTCACGATTTGTGACATTTCCTGGCGATTCGCGAGTCGGCGAAGATTGCCAACCGCACTGCGCTGCAAGTGAACGATCGCGCACGGGCCGATGTCGCTCCCTTCCGCGAGCTGGACCTGCAGTCTGGCGACCTCCTGAGTCAGAAAGATGAAATGTGTTTGTGAGGAAATGCCTCTCATGGCACACCAACACCTATGGGCATCATACGACGAGGGTCCTGGCTCGGAGTTGGGCTGCTGGGGATCATCGTTCTGAATGGGTGTGGGACACTCCACCCCTCAGCTCCACCGTCTTGTGCCTCGGTAACGAAAAAAAGCGATGCCCCGGCGGGAGACGCCGGTGTCATGCAATCCTTTCAGCGACACCTCAGAGAGCGAGAGAAGCGCATTGCGGAGTTAGAGTCCCAGTTGGACGCCTTGAAGGTGATTGATCAGAACACGGAGAAACGAAGGAAGCCTCTTTGGCCACCCGCAACGGTGACACCGATCGAGTAATGATCCTCGCGAACCCTCCCGTGTGAGGAGTGACCCTCTCCGACCCACGCTGCGCTCATTCAAGTCGAGGTGGACGAACTCTCCATGAGATCCCTGATCACCTGCCCCAACCGCTGACGCTCCGCCTCCGTCATCCGAAAGAAGGCCAGGCCAAACATCTGGCTGCTCACCCATTGCACACTGGCTGCCTCAATCATGAGCGGCCAGTCGAAGTCTGGCACATAGATGCGCAGCTCCAACGAGATGCCCGGCTCCACGGGGACCGGGCTCTCGATACGGCATCCGCCCACCGACAGATCCAACATCACGCCCATCCCCTCCAGCTTTGAGGAAACCGAAAACGTGGTGCGGAATTGCACCCGAAGGCGCGGCGTCGTCCGGCGATCTGCGGTCTTCATATCCGTAACGGACCGGCCGTCGACCTTCCCATCAATGAGGCGTTGGCCAAAGGCAATCCCGTGGACATCGGCTTCCTGTTCCGTGGCATACAAGACATCGGCTGAGAATTCGCGAGTGCGGACGCCACGGTGATCGTCCAAGGAGATGACGATGTGCAGCTGCCATTTCTCCCAGACGGCCTGGAACTGCGGGGCGGACTGAATGGTGTAGCCCTGGTACTCGACCGCTTTTCCCATAGGCTTCATTCTCCCCTTTCGGCAGAATCCCCTTCCACTCCGGACTTTGCGGTCGAGCCGCTGCTCGCTCCATCAGGAAGTCGTTGACTGTCTTCCCATCATGTGCGGCAGCCAACTCAGGAAAAGTTTGTTTTTTCTTATATCAAGAGTTCAGCGATGCAGTCCAGATAAGCGTGAGGAGCTGAGCCCTCATCAAGAGGCGAGCCTTTTGTGGCGGCTTCACGTTGATTGTCGTTCATTGCTCAGGTAGGTTAACGCGGTTGCCGGGCAGAGCAGGATTCTTTCTCACCACGTACGACCGTCGGCGATTACTTTCCTCGCCGCTTCGGTTTCCAGTGGCTTGGAAAAGAAGTACCCCTGCCCGTATTCGCATCCGAGCGACCGGAGCAAGGCCACCTGCTCTTCGGTTTCGACTCCCTCCGCGATCACGTGTTTGCCCAAGCTCTGCGCCAGCGTGATGATACTGCGCACGATCTCCAAGCTTTCGCTGGCCGGCTTCATGTGAGCCACAAAGGACTGATCGATCTTTAAATTATTGATCGGAAGACGTTGGAGGTAACTCAACGACGAATAGCCCGTGCCGAAGTCGTCGATGGAAATGCGCAGCTGCCGGTCCTTGAGTTGAACCAACGTAGCCAAGGCCGCTTCCGCATTTTCCATCATCACTGTCTCCGTCACCTCAAACACGAGACTGCGGGGGTCCAAGCCCGTCGCGTTTAACGTCTCGTCGACGATCGTCAGGAGTTCCCCAGATTGAAGGAACTGTTTACAGGACAGGTTGACGCTCATACTGAGGGGCGGAGCGGCTGGAAATTCCACTTGCCAGGCACGCAACTGCTTTGTAGCAGTCTGAAGCACCCACTGCCCGAGGGGGATGAGCAGCCCGATCTCTTCCGCGACCGGGAGGCATTCACCCGGCGAGATCAGACCGCGTTGGGGATGCTGCCAGCGCAGTAATGCCTCAAAACCTTCGAGACGTCCCGATTGCAGCGATACAACGGGTTGGTAATACAAGAGAAACTCTTGCCGATCCACAGCTCGTCGGAGGTCCGTTTCTAGTTTTAATCGGGTGACGGCTTGGGTGTGCATCTGTATGTCAAAGACGGCGACCTGGCCTGGGCCGAGTCTCTTGGCGCGAGCCATGGCGGTGCCGGCATCACGGAGCACTTCGGCGGATCGCTTATAGCTGCTCATGCTTGCGGCGATGCCGATGCTTGCGCTGGTGAGCACCTCCCGTCCATCCACGAGAAACGGTTTGGCGAGTTCCACCTGGAGCCGCTCCGCGACACGGAGCGCATTCCGCATGTCCTTGACATCGTCGAGCAGTAGAGCAAATTCATCTCCGCCAGGGCGCGCGACCGTGTCGCCGGATCGCACCTTCTGAACCAATCGTTCGCCAATTTCGATCAACACCTTGTCCCCGGCAGGCTGCCCAAAACTGGCATTGATGGCCTGAATGCCATCCAGATCGACGGAAAGGACGGCAAATAAGTACCCTCCCCTCCGTTCCATTTGGTGGAGACAACGTTCCGCACGGTCCAGGAACAAGGCGCGGTTGGGTAAGCCGGTCAAGGCATCATGAAAGGCGTTGTGGACCAACTGTTCCTCCGCACGCTGCCGTTCAGCGCGAAGCAGTTTTTCCTCCAAACCTTTTCTCACGGCCTGTCCCAGTCGTGTCAGCCTATCTTTGAGCAAATAGTCGGTCGCGCCGTACTTCATACACTCGACGGCACGTTCTTCACCGATGCAGCCCGACACAATGATAAAGGGCACATCCAATCCACGTATCTTCAGAAGCTCAAGGGCCCGCTGCGCATCGAACTGAGGGAGGGAGTAATCAGCCAAGATCACGTCCAACTCCGAGTCTAAGTGCGCAAGGAAATCCGCTTCCGTGTCCACTCGTTGCCACTGCGGATCAAATCCTGCTCGCCGGAGTTCGTGGAGCATCAATTCCGCATCCGCCTCGCAGTCCTCAAGGATGAGCAGGTGGAGAGGGGGGGTCATCGATACGCCCCCGCCTCGCGCAAGTGTGAGTGTGGCCGTCGAAGTCGGACGTCACTCATGCTGCCGTTTTCCGTGTTCCCGTGGTGGAGACCGGTGGCTCATTCAGCAGCAGCCAGTACAGTCCCAAGGTGCGGGCACACTCGACGAACTGTTGGAAATCGACGGGCTTGACAATGTAACTATTGACGCCGAGTGCATAACTGGCAACCAAGTCGTTTTCTTCGCGGGAAGACGTCATCATCACGACCGGCGTATTTTTCGTACGTGAGTCCGCCTTGACCTGTTTCAGGACTTCCAGCCCGTCGACTTTGGGCAATTTGAGATCGAGGAGGATCAACCTGGGCGTATGGTCGATCGGCCGACCGGCATACGCTCCGGTACCGAAGAGATACTCCAGCGCCTCCGCCCCATCGCGAACGACGTGGACCCGATTGCTGAAATTGCTTTTCTTAAAGGCGAACATGGCGAGCGTGATATCATCAGGGTTGTCTTCAACCAGCAGAACATCGATAATTTGGTCCGTCATGCGGCCCTCCTTCTCGTGAGTGTGAAGTAGATGGTCGTGCCCTTGCCGACCTCCGATTCGGCCCACACGTCTCCACCGTGGCGGAGGAGGATGCGTTTGACGGTGGCCAACCCGACACCGGTGCCGGCAAATTCCTCTGTGCGATGAAGCCGTTGAAAGGCTCCGAACAATTTGCCGACGTACTGCATGTCGAAGCCGACGCCGTTGTCCTGAACGAAGTACGTATTCAACCCGTGCTCGGACCGGCAGCCGACGGTGATCGTCGCAATGTCGCACGTGCGCGTGAACTTCAGCGCATTCGAGAGCAGGTTCATGTAGACCTGCTTCAGGAGCACGCCGTCGGCCACGCAAGCAGGGAGCGTACCGACCGTGATTTCGACCCGCCGTCCATTTTCCCCCTCTCCATTGACTTCCTCCAGCACCTCCTTCACGAGCTCTCGCGGTTCCACCGTTTGCACGGCCATGGCTTGCCGACCCAAGCGGGACAGCTCCAGCAGTGCGCTCACAAGATGATCCATTTTTTGGGCGTTCTCCCGCACACGCTGTAGAAACTGTCTCGCCTCCTCCGGCATCCCGTCGGCATATTCCTCGGTCAGAATTTTTGAAAACCCGTCCATCGAGCGGAGCGGGGCACGCAGGTCGTGCGACACCGAATAGGAGAAGGCTTCAAGTTCATAATTGGCGGCCTTGAGCTCCGCGACTTGTTCCGCTAATCGTGCGTTGGCTGCTTGGAGCGCGTGCTGTTGGCTGACGATGACGGCCTGCATCTGCTCGTAGGTCACTGCGAGAGCATTCACCTCATCGCGGGGCAGGCTGGGCACCGCGGAAGAAGTAAGCGGATCGGCCTCGGTGCCTGCGAACCCGCGCATGCGTGAGGCGAGCTGACTTAAGGGATGTGCCACGATTCTTCTGGTTCCCGTCGCGATGATCCCGACCAGCAGCAGGAACACACCGAGCCCGCCGCCGACGGTCAGGAGGAGATCCTCTCGACTTTCCTGAACGTACTGATCGATGGGGATGCGGACCTCCAGTCCGCCCATCAGGTCGTGCAACTTGAAATCATGCTTCGGGCTTTCCGGATGAGCGTTGTGACAGCTCACGCAGGACTCGGCCGAGGCGATATCAGACATCAGGACCCTTACCAAGGTCCGGTCCTCCACCGTGTCGATCTGGAACACATGTTTGTCAGGATCCAACGCAAGAGCCGCAAACGCCTCGCGATGAAACTGGTCTTTCACCCCTTGGTTTTTGTTGATCGCCCACGGGCTGATCAGTTGCGCGGTATATCCCCCCTGTCCCGTCGCGGCGATTGTTGATGCCTCGCGCACGAAGGTGGCCGGCAGCGGCAGAACCCCCCGGACATCATGGTATTGCGATGCGAGCGTTCCGCCGAGTTCGAGGATGCGGGGGACAACGACGGAGGCATAGTATTCTCGGTCGGCCATGACCTGGGTATGGATCGATTTGGCTCGCGCAGTCATCTTCTGCTCAAAGCTGGCGGCACTTCTTTCATAGACGGCCCAGGTGGCCAGGAGCGTGACCGCCACGAGCGGCGGTACGGTGAAGGCGAGGAGCTTGGCACCGATTCGCCAATGTTCCGTGCGAAGGAGTCCGTGAATCTTCATAACGGGGAGTAGGCGCTAAGACCTGCAATGAAAATAAGCGAATACCTGACGGATAGAATCGAGATTAGTCCCTCTTGCCCTATTGTCAAGTAATAGACGGTTTCTGCATGGGAAGAGGAGAGTCCGCTTCTCAACATAGATGGAACGGGGTTCGCTCAGTGCACTTTCCCACGGTCGGCTTGGGCAATTCCTCCATCGCACAGCGCACGAGGGAGGACGACCGCGCGGTGGAGCGTTGCGTGAGGGGAGGGTGATTCAGAGGCAGGCTATCGGTGCTGTCTGTTTCGTCCTTTGAACGAGATAGACCAACCAAACCAAATAAGCCAACTCCCCGCCGCACACCGCGAGATGTTTGATTGCAGGGCCGGCCTTCGACTCTAGCCTGGGGCGATTTCTGTTGTATGAACACCCATCCCAATTTCAGGGACGAGTTGCGCTCACTTGGGGTTGGAGCCCGGCCGTCTGAAGAGTCCTCCCGTGGAATAATCTGACGGCAACAATGCGAGCCGGATACACCCGGCTGTACCTGCTTCGATCGTCTGCGTGTTTTGGGGCCCGGTCAGTGCGCCAGTTCATAGTGGACGGTCTTTAATAACGCATCCATGCGAAACGGTTTGCGTAAGGTATGCCGAACACCCAGAAGTTTCGCCGCGCCTAGGGCCGGCTCGGTGTCGTGCACCCCTGACATGGCAATCACCTTGACATGAAGGAAGGCACGGGTGAGTTCCAGGATCAGGTCGAGCCCATTCATCTCCGGCATGAGGATGTCGGTAATGACCACGTCGGCGGGCTTCTCTCGGTAGGCTGCGAGGCCGAGGCGTCCATTCGGCGCTTCCATCACCTCATGGCCGGCCCTTTCCAACACGGTACGGAGCAGCGCACGCAGGGGGGCATGATCATCGATCACCAGAATCGTCGCCACGGATCTCCTCCTGAACCAGTGCACAGACAGTCGACCCGCGCCCGCTCCTCTCGCGTTCATGGCACTCCCCCAAAGGATAGAGGCGAGGCGACGAATGCGACAGGCCAGAACGAGGTACTGCTTTGGGAGGGGATCGAAGGGGACGCCAGGTGAGAGGCAGGGATGGTTCCTCTCGAATCATGCTGAATGATCTCCGTTGTCAGAAAGAATGAAATGTGTTTGTGAGGAAGTGCCTCTCATGGCACACCAACACCTATGGGCATCATACGACGAGGGTCCTGGCTCGGAGTTGGGCGCTGTGGGTCATTGCCCTGACTGGGTGCGGGACACTCTATTCCTCATCTCCGCCATCACCACCATCCTCGCCGCCTTGTGCTTCGGTGGCGCACACCAGCGTTCTGCCTGCTAGAGACTCAGGTTTCGTGCAGTCGCTCCAGCGACACCTCAGAGAGCGAGAGAAGCGCATTGCGGAGTTAGAGTCCCAGTTGGATGTCTTAAAGATGATCGATCAAGACAGGGAGAGACGGCGAAAATCGAGCCACACACCCGCAACGGTGACGCCTGCCGAGTGACGGTCTTCGCGAATCTACTGTTCGATGCTGCCCCACGACCGTCATCGTTCTGACGGTACAGGCTCACGTTAGACTCAGTGAAATCAAACTGTCCCACTATCAGCTGACGCAGGAGAGGGTCTGGCGCTGTCGACGGAATCACCGACCCGCGGCAGGTACACCGTGAACGTCGTGCCATGGCCGGACTCACTGTCCACGGTAATGTAGCCTCTGCTCTGCTTGACGATCCCATAGATGATCGACAACCCAAGCCCCGTGCCTTTGCCCGCTCCCTTGGTGGTGAAAAAAGGTTCAAACAGGCGGGCCTGGATGGCGGCATCCATGCCGATCCCGGTGTCGCGCACGGCCAGCATGACGTGCGAGCCCGTGCGGGCTCCCGCGTGCTGGCGGACGTAGGCCTCGTCCAGCTCGACGTTCGCGGTTTCGATGGTCAGCTGCCCACCCTGCGGCATGGCATCCCGGGCATTGACCGCCAGGTTTAGGAGCACCTGCTCCAGCTGGGTAGGATCGACTTTTACCTGTCCCAGCGAGGGGGCCAACACGGTGTTGAGAACAATGTCCGCCCCGATCAGCCGACGGAGCAATGAGTCCATGGTGGAAGCCACCTCATTGAGATTCAGGAGAACCGGCTGCACCACTTGTCGACGACTGAACGCCAGAAGCTGGGCCGTCAGAGAGCTCGCCCGCCTGGCCGCTTGACCGATCTCCTCGATAGCTCGGCGGTCGTCTCCCCTAAGAGAGTTCCTGTCCATCAGCATTTCAATGTACCACCCAATAACGCCTAGGATGCTATTAAAGTCGTGGACGATCCCTCCGGTGAACCGTCCAAGCGCCGCCATCTTTTGGGTCTGATGCAGTTCTTCTCCGGACACCACCCCAGGCTGGCGCCGTTCGGACACCGCTGCGACGACGGACAGGGCAATCATGGCCATGATTGCCATGAATGTTTGCAACAAAAGGATGGATTCGTTCGGCGTCCCTCTCGCAAAGGGGCCGTACCCCCGCAGGGTGCCCACGATGGCAAATCCTGATAGCAAGAGCGTCGCGGTCGCGGCCTCGCGTTGCGTGAAGCGGAAGGCCGTCCATACCAGCAGCGGGGCACACAGAAATTCGAGCGGGTACGGCTGAAAGTGGCTAAACACCAATCCCCCGAAGACAGACGATCCCGCCAGCACGATCAACAGGCCGATGAGCGCCGCCTCCATCGCCTGGTCCCAACGCCAGTGAATCTTGAAGGAGACGCTCCACAGCATCAGCACGGGGGCCACGATGAGGGCGCCTGCCGCGTCACCGAGCCACCAGGTCAGCCAGATTGAGCTGTAGGTTGCCCAGTCGGCATACCCCCCCACTGCGAGGCTGGTCACGCCGATCGTGGCGCTCACCATCGTACTCCCCAACCCGGCCAGCACCGCGAACGTAAACACATCGGTGGGCCGATCAAACGCATGAAGGCCGTTGGCAAATCGGTTGATCAGGTAGGCGCCCACGAGCCCTTCGAGGGTGTTGCCCACGGCGATCCCAATCGAGGTCACGACCGATCCCGCCGTGACGATGTTGACCACACAGGCACCCAGGAAGACGCCAGGCCAAACCCGATACCCCCACACAAGCAGCGCCGCCAACGCGATTCCCGTCGGCGGCCAGACGGCCGTTGCGTTCGGATGCACGAACGCCAACTGCAATCCGAGTTTGCCCGCGATGATATAGATGAGGGCAAGCAGTGCGGTCCCTGCCCAATAGGTTCCTGATCGAAATGAGGTCATCCAGTCCTTCCTCTCGTGAACCTGATCTTAGGGTTTCTCCTTCGACAGAACCCCGGTCCGCTCCAGCGTCGTCGCGATCGTTCCCATCATGGCGATGGCAGTCGCTTCGGCGGCGACGAGTTGTTTGGGATCAAGGTTTTCAACCAAGTGGTGCTAGGGTTTGAGAGCGTAGTGAGTGTAGCGGAAGCGAGTTGAAAAGCCTAGGTGCTCGGCGTGTTGAGGTTATGCGAAGCAAGCTCGTATGGGGCGGAGGCTGGTCAAGCGAACCGACGGTTCCTCGACGCGAAACTATTCAACGAGCTCGTGCGTACACGGTATCATGAGGCGAAGTGTGTGCCGCATGCAGAGCCGTTCCTGTTCGAGTTCCAGCGACACGGGATGTCCAGGGAGGAGGGTTACGCTTGTACCGATCATCCCCCTCCTTGTGGTATGCGTCCGCTGGGTGGTGATCCTTTCTGCAACTCCTCCTGCACAGCCTGGAGCAACTCCGCCATCGAGACGGGCTTCCGCATCGTGCGATGCGCCCCAAGCAGCTGGGCTGACGCAAGACAGTCGAATGCGCCTTCGCCACCGCTGAACGCAATAATCCGTACTGTTGGCGCGTCGCGACGCACGGCCATGATAACCTCGAGACCATCTTGGTCAGGCATGAGGAGGTCCGTGATCACGAGTGCGGGGGGAGTGAGTCGGAAGAGCCGGAGCCCTTCCTTCCCATTCCGTGCCTCGATGACGTTGTATCCCGCCTTCTCCAGGGTCTTCCGAAGGAGGGCCCGGATCTGATGGTCGTCGTCAATGATAAGAATTGTGGCCATCGTCGTTTCTAGGGTCTCCCATGATGAAAGAGTGAGTCTAACCGTTTCACGCTACGCTCATGTCGGCCCGGGCGGGCTTGCAGCGCTCCATAGATCCTCTCATCCCATGTTGAGGCGTTGGACTACGCGATCCCTTGGCGCTCTCTCCTCACGCGTTGTGACGATTTTCCGTACCTCTTGAGAACCTCGCTAACTCTCCATGAGATCCGTGATCACCTGCCCCAACCGTTGACGCTCCGTCTCCGTCATTCGAAAGAAGGCCAGCCCAAACATCTGGGCACTCACCCACTGCACGCTGGCCGCCTCAATCATGAGCGGCCATTCTAAGTCTGGGACATGGATGCGCAGCGCCAACGAGGTGCCCGGCTCCACGGTGACCGGGCTCTCGATGCGACATCCGCCCGTCGACAGATCCAGCATGACGCCCGTCCCTTCCAGCGTCGCAGCACTCGAAAACGTGGTGCGGAATTGCACCCGGAGGCGAGGCGTTGTCCGACGATCTGCGGTCTTCATATCCGTCACGGCCCGGCCGTCGACCTTCCCATCAATGAGGCGTTGGCCAAAGGCAATCCCATGAACATCGGCTTCCTGGTGGGTGGAATACAAGACATCGGCTGAGAATTCACGTGTCTGAACACCGCGGTGATCGTGCACAGAGAGCACGATGTGCAGCTGCCATTTCTCCCAGGCGGCTTGGTACTGCGGGGCGGACTGAATCGTGTATCCCTGATAGTCGACCGTCATGCCCATGCGGTGCTTTCTTCCCTTTCAGTCGCAGCTCGTTGCGGCCTCCCGATCCAGTGTGAGCGCCGGCAACGTCCGCGGCGAGGAGCGCGGACCCAGCCTGACATCCATCAGGATGGTTCTGCTGACGTGGCACGCCAGAGGAACCAGTTACGTTGCAGGGCCGGGGTTGGTGCGGAGACGCTTCAGGGCGTCCCCTGGCCAATGGAGCGAGAACCCTTTCTCGACGAATTCAGTGATGCCCAGCGCACGAGCTTGCTGCTCCTCCTCAGCTGTGCCAGTCCCCGTCAAGATGATCACGGGCGTGTGAAGATCGAGGCCGCGAATCTGCTGTAAGACGGTCAGCCCATCCATCTCCGGCATGTTGAGATCAAGAACGATGATATCCGGACATTCTCGGCGGAAGAGGTCTAGGCCTTTCTGACCACTCTCGGCGAGTAAGAGCGTATGTCCCTTTCGGCATGGCAGCATGTCGCGCAGATCACGGATTCCTCCGTCGTCAACCACAAGAATTGTGGCTACGCTCTCTCCGGGGGAACTGTGAGTCTTGAACCAGGTGCCTGCTCGTCCCTGCGTGGATGGCCGCCTGCGCCCGCGCAGAATATGCCGGAGTTACCACACGCGCCACCTCCGAATGGAGGTAGCCCCTCATGATCTATGGTGGTAGCGGTTGAGCGGGCAGGACCTACGTGCGGTGGCGGCTGGAGAAAAAGGCAGCCGCTTGGGATCGGCGCGAGATCTGGAGCTTCTGAAAGAGGTTGCGCAGATAACTCTTCACCGTCTTATCGCTTAAGCCTAACGCCGTCGCGATTTCCTTGTTGGTTTTTCCTTCAGCGATCAATGGCAGGATCCGTCGTTCTTGCGGGGATAGCGGTTGGTTAGCGCCGTCGTCATTCGATGCAGCAAGAGAATGCATCTGGGCCATCACCGGTCCGATCATGGCCGGATCGAGAATGGACAGCCCGCTCGCGACACCTTCAACGGCTTCGATCAATGAGTGACTGTCGATCGATTTCAGGAGATAGCCGTTCGCGTCGGCTAACGTGGTCGAGAGGACTGCGTCCTCATCGCCAAAGGACGTGAGGAAGAGGACCCGCGTGTCCGGACAGGCCACTCGAATTTCCCGGCAGGCTTCGACGCCGCTGCCATCCGGTAGGCGGAGATCCATGAGGACCACATCCGGTTTGTGGCGGACCGCTTCGGTCACCGCATGGGCGGCTGTACCGGATTCACCGATCACCTTGATCCGACTCGCTCTGTCAAAAACCTCTCGCAAACCGAGCCGAACGACTTCATGGTCATCAACGAGCAGCAGCCGGATTACTTTCACGTGGTCATGGAGCATGCGTGGTATCCTTGGGAATATCGAGGATAATTCGTGTCCCGATCCCGCACTCGGAGATGATCTTCAACTCTGCACCAAGTTTGTGCGCCCGGGCGGCCATGTTGCGTAATCCCAGACCTTGGCGCTCTCTGGATTTAGTGTCGAACCCTACCCCATCGTCTCGCACTTCTAGACAAAGCCCTCTCTCTGTCCTAGAGAGCGACACCCCTCTGGTCTTGGCTCCGGAATGTCGCAGGCTATTGCTGATGGCCTCCCTCGCAATCTGAAGGACATGCGTCGCCTCATCAGCGGTCAATTGCCCCACCGTTGATGGGTCAATCTGAAGGGGAATCGCCAACGGGGGAGCGCTCGGGATTGTCCGGACCAGATTTTCTAATGCCTCCCGAAGTTGGGCTGAATTGGTGATGGTCGGACTTGGCCATTCAAGATAGTTCCGTACCTCTTTTATGACTCCGTTCAGATCTGCGATGCTGCGCTGCAATCTCCGGGCAGCAATTCCTGGATCTTCCTTGATAAGGTAGTGGCAAGACTCCAGGGCCATCCCAATGGCATAGATCGACTGGATGACATTATCGTGGAGATCTAGCGACAGCCGTTCTCGATCTTCGAGAGCCAGGCGCAGTCGCAGCTCACTGTCCAGCAGCGCCTCCTCTCTCCGCTTGCGATCAATCATCTCCGCGGCCGGTCTGGCATAGAGATCGGTCAGCCGCAGGTCGCGCTCTGACGGGCGATGGACTTGACGGAAATGCGTGGAAATCATGCCCAGTGGCTCACCGCTGCGGCTGAACAACGGCGTGGACTGTACCGCGCGAAAGCCTGCCAAGGCCGCGATCGGTCGGTGCGGCTCAAAACGAGGATCGGTTTCAACATCTTCGATGATGACGCGCTCCCGCTCCTCCAGAGCCCTGCCACATGCAGAGCTACTGTCGTGCACACGGCTCAAGTACTCCAAGAAATTCTGCTGAAAGCCCCGGTGTGCAACGATCTCTAATGCCCGGATCTGCGGATTGTAGAGTTGGACGGTGCCGAAATCTGCGTCTTGCAGCGTCATGGTCGCATTGAGGACTTCCTCGAGGAGCAGCTGAAGATCCGTGCTGGCCACCAAACGAGTGCTGAACTCGTGGAGGCGGCTCATGGCCATGAGTTCGCTGGCCAGGTCGTTCTTCAGAACCAGTAGTTCGTCGTTCACTCGCTTGCTTTCCGTGATATCCGTGTTTGTCCCGAACCATCTGAGAATTCGGTTTGACACATCTTTGACTGGCATGGCGCGGGCGAGGTGCCAGCGGTAGGCACCATCGCAGGCACGCCGAAGACGAAATTCGATCTCGTAAGGCTCTCCGGTGCGCAACGAACTCGACCAGGTTTCCAGGCAGGTCGGCAGGTCGTCTGGGTGGAGGACAGACTGCCATTCCCAACCGAGGAGATCGTCGGGTTGGCAATCGAAATAGTCCAGCACGCGCCGATTCACGTAATCCAGCGTGCCGTCCGGGCGAGCTGTCCAGACTTGTTGGGGAATCGCCTCGATCAACAGCTGATAACGCGCTTCGCTCTCCCGCAACGCCTCCTCCGCCTGTTTGCGCTCGGTAATGTCCTGAATCTGACCAATGAAGTAGAATGGTTGATCGACTGGGTCACGGACCAATGACACACTCAACAGGATCCAGACGATATGTCCGAATTTGTGGAAGTATCGTTTTTCCATCTGGTAGGTGGAAATCTCACCGGCCAACATCTGGCGGACGAACGCCAGATCGGTGTCGAGGTCGTCCGGGTGTGTAATGGCCTGGAAGGTGGTCGCGAGCAACTCTTGTTCGGTATACCCGACCAACTTGCACAAGGCTGGGTTGACCTGGAGCCAGTGTCCATCGGTGCCCACCAACGCCATCCCGATGGCCGCATCCCGAAACGCGCAGCTAAATCGTGCCTGGCTTTCGAAGAGGGCATTTTCTGTCCGCCTATGTTCGGTAGGGTCTAGGACATACGGACGTGTTAATTCCACCAGTGCCTTCTCCATGTCTTTCACACGCTTGATCAGAAAGATAACCAGAGACGCAACCGTAACGGCGATGACTGTGGCGGCGGAGGGATATTCCCAGACAATCCGTCCGTGGATGAGCTGACTCAGGAAGAGACTCAGGAGGACGGACAGACTGACGGCAATCCAGGCGAAATGCCAGATACTAATCCGCGCACGTGTCACAAGGAGGGTCAACATGCTCTACTGTCCTTGCCGTTGCATATGCTGGATCATCACTTCCCCCTCGGCGCGACCCTTTCTCCTCGAGCTCCGTACCTTGCGAAAGGTGGGCTGCTGCCGGTTAGGTAGACACCAGCCTACGCTCATTCAGCCTGTATTTCGAACTCCATGGGACTGAGATATCCCAGCGTGGAGTGCCGCCGCCGGGGATTATAGAAGCACTCGATGTCATCGAACACATCGGCCTTGGCCTGCGCTCGTGTGCGGTACAGCTTCGCGGCCGTGCGTTCGGTCTTCAGTGAGGAGAAGACGCGCTCCATCACCGCATTGTCCCAGACGTTCCCCGCCCGACTTATGCTGCAGGTGACGCCGTGGTCGGCCAGGAGGCGCTGGAACGGCGCACTCATGGACCACCCGACCACCCGCCGCGAGAAGAGATCGACCACCGCGGCTTTTTTTAAGATGTCCCGCTCCGCTTTCAGCTTGATGACTTCGCGGCGGAGCCGGGCGAGTTCCGCCGGCTCCGGCTTCATCTGCCCCTAGCCCGGGAAGGCCTGTTGCGCATCAGCGGCACACTCCTGGACCCAGCGGCGCAACACCGTGCCATGCACGCCCAAATCCCGCGCGGCTTGCGCCACCGTCACCCCGCGTTCTTGAATCAGCTTCATCGCCTCCAGCTTAAACTCTTGCGTCCACGTGCGTCGCTTCATGCCCCACCTCCGGTTTCATTTATACACTTCGCTCGGTGTCTTTGAAACCGGCAGCAGCCCAGTCGGGTCAGTGGTAGATATAGCTTCATCGGTTGCCGATGATGGGATACGGAGAGGTTGAGCGAGAGGAAGTCGAGTCTTTCGGTCCACCTACGGCGGAATGGGTACCAGATCGACCCACAAGCCCTTCTTGGCTTCTCGTGCTGCCTGCTCTAACTTCTCACGCTCCGTGTCACCTGGCGCATATTTCCGATACCACCAGCACCAGCCTTCTTTGACGAGTGCTTGATTGACATTCGTGCCATCCGGTAGCAGCACCCTGACGTTAAGTGGGCAGCGACCACAACAGGCGAGTGAGTGTTGCCGATTCGAGTTCGGGTAACTTGGAGAAGTCGACCCCGAAGGTGGAATCCCCGACCCAACGGACAACAGCGCCGGGGATATAAATGGGGGTGTGTCGATCGGGTCGAATATGAAGTTCCATCGAGGTATCGGAAGGAACATGGCTTGTGCTCGTCATCCGACAGCCTCCAGCGGAAAGATCACGCACGACACCATCCTCGATCCGCGTACCGTCAGGGGAAAAGATACATTTGAAACAGACAGGATGACGTGGGTGCTTGCGATGCTCCACGTGAGGGTCCATAAGTAAGTCCTCCTCGTCTTTCAGTCGTTTCAACAACCGGTTTACCGCCGCACGGTTCTTATTGGCCTGAATAATCTTGCAGACCACTTTCCGCGTGTACTGCGTAGGGAGGAGCTTCATCGTTCTCGCCCCCATATGTTCGCCTGTTGACACGTCGCTACATGGCTCGTCGTCGCTTGCCCCTCGTAGTCAGGAGTATCCGCCGGCGCCTTCTTCCTCTTGTGCGTTCGGCACCAGGCCAGTGAGGCGCCGCCGGAGCGACACCCGCCGAACCCGTCGACCTTCCACAGCGAGTGTGCGTGTTAGTACTCTGGTCACCTCTCTCACTGCGGACTCTGTCCATTGTGCCGCGATCCTTCCTGGAGCTCCTCCTGCACAGCCTGGAGCACCTCCACCATCGAGACGGGCTTCCGTAACGTGCGATGCGCCCCAAGCAGCTGGGCTGTCTCAAAATAGTCACGTTCCCCTAAGCCACCACTGAGCGCAATAATCCGTACTGTTGGCGCGTCACGATGCACGGCCATGATGACCTCCAGACCATCTTTATTGGGCATGAACAAGTCTGTGATCACGAGCGCGGGGGGCGTGTGTCGGAAGAGCCGGAGACCTTCTTCACCATCCCGTGCCTCGATGACGCCATAGCCCGCCTTCTCCAGGGTCTTCCGAAGAAGGGCTCGGATTTGAGGGTCGTCGTCAATGATGAGAATCGAGGTCATGCTCCTCCTTCGTGCTCGGCACAATTGAGCAGGCCACCACACCAGTCCTGGGCCTCCCCGCAAGGTCGTAGCGTTGGCTGTCTTCAGAAGAAGAGTCCGCACGTTCTCTATCTGATGCACCGAGTATTCTTTTCCGAGCGCCATGATCTCTCCAGAAAGAAACGGGCAGTCTCTCAGTACCACACCGACGCAGATTGGAGCACCTGGCGGACCCGACAGGTCCAATGTATTCGAGACGGAGGGGTCGAGGGAGTGGCGGAGGCAAGGGCCCTTCGCTGGGGCACAGCGCCAAAACTTGTCGCAGCACGACAACAAATTGGTGAGGGCCGAGTCCACAATAGGTTCTGGGTTGGATCGTCCTGCAGGCGAGCAACGAGCCTGAATCCTCGAAACATTCAACAGGTATAGCCGATCGAACCGTCCGGCGAACCGGCAGAAGGCGTGGCATTGAGCTTGCTGCGTCAAGCCCCGAGCGCGTCGGCTGATGGGCAACGACTCAGTTGCGCCATCGCGACGATGTTCATACGCGGAAGCCCCTTCCCGACAACGGCAAACCCATCGTGAGGTGGGGACGCAAAGCCAAGGATCAGGTCCCGACGCCTGACAGCCTGGTTACCGAAGGAAGCACGGACTTCGAGACACCCTGGGAACAAGGTGGCGCTCCGCAAGACAGGAGGCTACTGATGATGTCCCGGTGTCCCTACGGCCCTTGTGTTTGCCGGTTTCTTTCTGCCCCAAGTGTACTCTCCTTCGGAGCAGCCTTCGTAGCCGCGAACCCCGGCGTATTCCACAGACGGCTTGACGCCATCGGATATCAGGGTGGCGGAGGGCCATGCCCTTGCGATTTCCCAGAAAGGAAGGAGGGAGGGAGAACACGATGAGTGACAACCACGACCAGCGGCACGCAGCGCGATTTCCCGTGTGCATTCCGGTGGTCTATTGGGGCGATGACTTTCTTGGAGAAGGGACGGCGGTCGATGTGGCGCCGCACGGCGTGCTCCTCGTCGGCAACTATCGTGCGGTCAAGGGGACCAGGCTAAGGCTGATGTTGTCCTTGCCGGACGACCAGCAACCGCTCTACGTCACGCGTGCGGTGGTGCGCTGGGTACGAGGCATTGAATTGGGGGTGGAACTCCTCACCCTGCCGGAAGGTGATTGCGCCCGTTTCGATGCCTTCATTGCCGACGTGATCCTGCACAGCCAGGCTCCCGCTGCCACCGAGTGGCCGTGGGAGGACGACGGCTACGGGCCCTGGCAAGAGAAAGACTAGCACGGCGTGTGCTGCGCTCCGATGGGGGCAGGTCAATCTTTTGTGGCATCGAGTCCTCTTCTCCTGAGGTGTCAGTCCGTTGCTCCACGCAGATCCTCCGGCCAGGTACTCTCTCAGCACTGTTGAGCGGGGCACCCTATCGCGGTCACCAATGGTGCAGGACCAGAGAATTCCCGAGCCTGCGCCACCAACACTTACAGGGGACTTGCCGAAACAAACGAGTCTCCAGCTACCGGTGCGTGATAGGCCTGCACTCGGTAGGTCCTGCCGGGATCCAATGTCACGCGAATGATTCCGGCCCGGCTCAAGTAGTCGATGGCTAAGAACACTTGGTTCCATGTCAGCTCGGGGCAGAGCCCCACAACCTCCTCCATGGGACACTCGGTGCCCAGGTTCTCCAGTGCTCCTTGCACACGATCAATGATTGTCGCGACGCCCATACCGCACCTCCTCGGTAGTTGCTGCAATCTACGAGGCGCATGGTAGGTGAAATTGACAAAGAGAAGAACTAGGCAATGTGCCAGAAGTTCGAAGCAATGCTACCGGGGGCGCAAGACGGCTGGCACGAAGGCGCAGCAGGGATCTTCCACCGTACAGGCCGGCAAACAGGCTCTGATTGTGGATTCCCCAAACCGAGCAACACGGCGAGCAGATAGGTAGAGGCTCACCAGGCCTTCGGCGACGGCATACCTCGTCAGATCGGCCGTCGAATGGAGTGTTGTGCCCCACTGAATTTATTCACAACCCATCGAACCAGAAGACAGCCGAGGATCTCTCACCAGAGCCATGATTGAGCGTGCCTGGATGTCCCTTGAGAAGTAGAGACATGAAGTGACGGGATTCTCTGTAAAATTGATGGTTAGCAATGTTCAAATCAACTGTCCGGAAATTCAGTGGGGCAGTACAGCTGAAGCTGGTCGGCATCTCGTAAAACTCCCCGCTCTTCTTAAACGCCACGACTTTTACCGTGTCACAGATCTTGATCCCAATCCCCCAGCAATCATTTCCAGTTATTTCACTTGTGACCATGTAGTCCGCCCAAGTCGTCTGGCTGACAATCATCAGCATCGATAAAACACCAGCAATAAGTATGTTTCTATTCATCGCGCACTCTTTCCCGTCCACGCCCCGACTCCGGGCACTCCTAGAACGTCCTGTGGAGCAAGACTAGAACAAAGCGGCATGTCTGTTGAGCGGGAGCGGTCGGCACGAAGCGTTAAGGGCATGGGAGCCTCGCAGGGGAGGCTCATTTTAGGATGGTTGCTCACAACGCTGCAAGGCAACATGCTTCCGACACTTTTGCCACTAGATGCTCGAATTTTATTCCAACAACTCATGGAACAAGGATTACGCCAGGTCGGTTGACTTGGCCAGATCAAAGGCTACAATGTTTTGTGCGGTCATTCTGATCGTGGTAGCTTAGTGTAAGGAACCGCCGACCAACCACAAGAACAAGGTCTAAGAGGACTATCATGAAGATGCTTCACATCGTCTGTGGGAAGAGGCTTGAAGAAGAGATCCTTGCGCTGTTTAAAGAGGTGGGGCTCAAGGGCTACACGGTGATTTCAGGCGTGGGAGGCAGTGGTGAGACCGGAACGGTGTCTGCTTCGGACACCTTAAGTGATCGCAATACTTTGTTCATGGTTGCACTCGACTATGAGTCCGTTTTCCTGCCACAGATTCTGGACGCTCTTAAGATGGTCCGTGCCAAACACCTTCAAGGGGGCCATGGCCATGAGATCCCGCTCAAAGTCTTCCTTCAACCCTGCGAAATCATCCTGTAAACTTCGTATGGCATGTTCCGCTCGATCATCACTGTCTCTACCACGAATTCCTGCCCTCTCGACCACCGCACCACGGCCTCAGGAATCACGATCCGTTGCCCATGAGACGCCAACCGGAAATCGAGAGATTCCAGACCGTGCCGTGCCCCTGGAATAAACCGGCGTGATAGGTGATGGCGCACTGGACAGGAAAGCGACGGCAGAAACGAATCGTGAAGGCCATGAGAGCCTCGCCGGAGGTCATTCTATAGGTTCCACAGCGAGATCCAAGGCTGCTTCGTGTGCAACACCCGGAGTCTCGGTGTGGTGTGGTGGCTTTTCCCGGGCGAGCATCACAACACAGACGGTAGTCATCGAAAGTATCTTGAACAGCAGAATGAGTGGAAACGATTCGATCCAGATCTGCTCGAAGCACTCTTGGAAATCGACAAGCAGAACAAACTGGACGTGCACGCTCTCGAAAAAGCCTCTGTTTTTCGGAATGCGGTATTCGTATCTGATCCGGTTCCTTGCGAAAGACGACCCTTTACACAGCGGCCAGCGGAGCGGAACAGGTGGCTGGCGAGAATCAAAGAGAAGCTCAAGGATTGCGATCTCATCTTCCTTGATCCCGACAACGGCATTGCATCAGAGAGATTAAAGCTGACGCAACGGTGTGCGGGTTCCGTTTATTCCTACCAGATCAGGCTATGAATTCAGCGGAGCCGCCTCGGCAGGAAATCTGCTCATCGGTGAGGCAAAAAGGTTGGTGTCCCCAACGGGATTTGAACCCGTGTTACTGCCTTGAAAGGGCAATGTCCTAGGCCAGGCTAGACGATGGGGACGTGTCGCTATGGGCAAGTAGGCAGGGCACTATTACCACACTCAGAGTCGCGCTGTCATCACGGCGCGTGCACCAAAATCCAGAGGGAAAACTTCCGCACCGGTCGGTTGAGGCGCGTGTGGTCAGGCTGTCAGGCCACAATGTCGCCGTTGCATTGTCGAGTGTCGCGTTTTGCGGCAGGATGAGAAACCAGCCTGGGGAGTTAGGCCCCAGTCTGTTGAATAGACGGCTCCAGAAAAGAGGAGGGCGTGAGTCACTGGATTGATCCATCGAAGGATTCCCCACCTGGAAGCCATGGCATCGCCATTGCGTCTATTCACGGTCATGAAGGGCGCCGATGCTATCGCAACAATTCTCATCCTGGAAGAAATACTCATTTCCCTCAGGTGCCACCATCCGACACCAGCAGCGGCAGCCGTTGAAACCGTATCCGGAGTGGCTGCGGATGCCGATCAAAAGATCCTTCAGGAATGGGTTCCGGTATTCGATCGAGAGGAAGCGGCGGCGCAGCCGGCGGATATCTATGCACTGAGGCCATTCTTTGCCACGGCCAATCATCATCACGGTTTGAAGAGACCGGATGTCCGTCCTGTTCGGGAAGGCGTCTGCGCCCGCTACACACAGAATTACGTCACGGCATGTCTTGACAGAACTGAAGCCGGTGTGGCCAATATGCTTCCCCTCCCGATGGGATCGCTCGTAGCTGGAGGGGATGGAACGTCTATCTGATTGGATGTCGGTCGAGGAGAATCCGCCGTCGCCACGATCGGAAATATCACCGGAGAGACGCTTCTCGTGGCCATGGTGCATTGATTTGTGTGTCTTTGCGGGAGAAGAGTTGCGACCTTAAGGCGATCGGCTAGAAATCTCTAACGCGGGGGGAAAATATCGATGAAAGCCGTAGTAGGAGTCGATGGGTCGAAGTATTCGGAGTGGGCGGTGGGATGGCTGGCCAAGATGCCCTTTCGTGCCGTACCACGAGTGATGGCGGTGCACGGGGTCGATGAACATTCGCTGGGCGCGCCGTTCATCGTGCATCCGTCGGTTACCGGGAACGAACCGGATAGAGGGGAAGAAATTCACCGTCTCCAATCTCAAGCGAAGCAAGTGGTGGAGGAGACCAAGAAGCGCATGGCGGACCTCGGACTGGCGGGCTCGGTGCGTGTGGAGAAGGAACCGATCGCGCGCGCGCTGATCAAACATGCGGGGCGTAATGGATTGGCGGTGGTCGGCAGCCGCGGATTGGATGCGGTGGATCGGCTCATGCTGGGGAGCGTCTCCACCTGTGTCACGCTCCATGCATCCTGTTCCGTCTTGATCGTCAAAGAACCGCCCCAGTCGCTCCGGCGGATCCTGTTCGCAACGGACGGCTCTCCCTCCTCCGGCAAGGCGCTGAAATTCCTGATCAAGCAATTCCAGCTCAATCCGGAAGCCGAGCCGATCGGCATTCTTCTGGTGCACGTCATGCCGTTCCTGCGCTATCCGGTCATCAAGGAAGCCGGGGAGAAATTGCTCATGCAGGAGGCTGCAAAGCTGGAAAAAGCGGGATATCGGGTCAGAGAATTCCCGCGGGTGGGGCCGGCTGCCGAGGAGATCATGAAGGTGGTGAGCCGCGAGCAGCCCGATCTCATCGTGACCGGGGCCAAGGGGCGCGGCGCGGTGGCCCGGTTTCTCCAGGGCAGCGTCTCGATCAAGATCGTGCAGCGGAGCGACTGCTCTGTCTTAGTTGTGAGATGACAGAGGTCGGCAGAACAGGCGCCGCGTACTCAATTCGGTGTTGATATGAGAGGTCGGGGGTCCCGATTACCCCCTGAGCTGTCAAGAATTGACTCCCGACCACTTTCTTCCTACTTCTCTCCCGGCAACTCCTCTACTCCTTGGACGATTCGTACCTCCAGCAGGGGTGCGGCAGATATTCTCGAAATATGACGCAAGCTCGCCACATCGCTCGGCATCCCGCACACAGAAAACCCGTCATGACGCGGTTTCAACTCGTTCACTCGCGGAAATGGTTCTTCAAAGGTCGGGGTCTCACCATCGTGTGTAGGTCGTGATTGACACACTCTCAGTTGGCATCGAGCCCCGCCAACGGCGGTGCGGTTTCTGGTGGGCAGGTTCTGTGCTGGTGATGGGGACAACTGGGGCGGCCCTGGGGAAGCGACGTGGCACCGTGACCACAGTAGTTGCCATTATGAGTGGTCCTGCCTTTGCAAGCTCGTGTCAAACGAGGCAAAAACCGTTAGGGAAATGGGCTGGCTGGCGCATTTGTCTCCAATCCTGAAGGTGAGACTGTGGCATTTGGGGGCAGGCAGGCCTTGACCTAACGTTTGCCGGGGAACTAGCCTCTCGCTCACAGGTTCTGTCATGGAGGAAGTATTGTGACCGAAGAATGGGGTGCGTTTCTGGTGGTGGATGATGACCCGGACATGCGTGAGATGGTTCACGACATGCTCAAGGATCGCGGGCACCACGTCACCACGGCAGCCAGTGGGGATGAGGCGCTCAGGCGGTTAAGCGAGGGAGATTACGGCGCTGTCTTGACCGATCTACGGATGAAGGGGATGCAGGGTACGGAATTGCTCACGGAGGTGAAACGTCTGTACCCGAATGTCGGCGTCATTCTCATGACGGCATTTGGATCGGTGGAGACCGCCGTGGAGGCGATGAAACATGGGGCGAGTGATTATGTCACCAAGCCGGTCAAGAAGGACGAACTCGTTCGGGTCGTCGAGCGGGTTCTTCGGGAAGCGTCGCTGCGGCAGGAAGTGAGCCGGCTCAGGAAAGAGGTGCATAAGGAATACAGCTTTCATCAGATATTGGGGAAGAGCAAAGCGATTCAAGCCGTCTTTGATTTGATTCGCCGGGTGGCCGATAGTCCGACCAATGTGCTCATCACGGGTGAGAGCGGGACGGGCAAAGAGTTGGTCGCCAAGGCCATTCATTACAATAGCGATCGGAAAGAGGCGCCGTTTATTCCCGTCAACTGCGCCGCGATCCCGGAGCAGCTCCTAGAAAGCGAACTGTTTGGGCATATGCGGGGCGCCTTCACCGATGCCAAGGCGGACAAGCGGGGATTATTTGAAGAGGCGCAGAAGGGGACATTGTTTCTCGATGAGATCAGCGAACTCCCGCTCATGCTCCAGGCGAAACTGTTGCGGGCGATTCAAGAACGGGAAATCAGGCGGGTCGGCGCCAACAAATCGGTCTCCGTCGACGTGCGGATCATTGCCGCCACCAACTTGAACCTCGGCGAAGAAGTCAAAGCCAAACGGTTCCGAGACGATCTCTACTATCGGCTCAATGTGATTGAATTGAAACTGCCGCCTCTGCGTGAGCGCCGGGAGGATGTTCCGCTCTTGGTTGAGGCGTTTCTGAAAAAGTGCGCCGACACGCGGCGGAAAGACGTGAAGGGCGTAAGCGAATCCGCGCTGGCGATGCTGATGGATTATGCCTGGCCGGGGAATGTCCGTGAGCTGGAGAATGTGATCGAGCGGGCGGTGACGTTGAGCCGAGGCGAGAAAATCGTGCCGGAGGATTTGCCTCAGGCCGTCCAAGGCGCCCGGGGCGACCGGCGTGTGCTTGACGAAGCGGCAGAACGGACGCTCTCCTTGGAAGCCGTGGAAAAAGAATACATCCTGAAGATCTTGGACAGGACCGGCGGCAACAAATACCAGGCCGCCCATGCCCTTGGCATCGACCGCAAAACGCTCTATCGTAAGCTTGCCGAAATCGAAGGCAAGTCTCATCCAGAGGAATGACTGCCTCGTTCTAATCCTCGAACCGGGATTGCAGTCACGCACTCCCGCTCCAGGCCGGGATCGATCGGATGAAGGTGATCGACAGTCTTGCAATGCGCGCTGTGCCTTGGGCGATCCCGCTCCTCACGATTGGGGTCTTTGTTTTCGATCTGCTCACTCCGGTCGGAGTGGCGGTGGCGATCCTCTATATCCTCCCCTTGCTGTTGACCTCACTCTCTTCGCGCGAGCGAGATCCTCTCTACGTTTGTCTTCTTGCCACAAGCTTCATGTGGGTTGCTTTATTTCTGAAACCGGCCGACATTCCGATCTCCTATGGCGTGTTCAATCGCGCGCTGGGCACGTTTGTGATGTGGGGGGTCGCGCTGGGATTGATCCACCATAAGAGGATTCAGCAAGGACTGGCTTCGGTTGAAGCCGACAAGGCAAAGACGAAACACCAGTTGACGTTGGAACGGGTTGAGCGAGCCCATGCCGAGGGGCTGATGATGGCGGCGCAGGAGGCCCGGGGCTACGCAGATACCGCTCTGCTTGGGGCCATTGCAGGACGGCGCGACATGGAAGAAAAACTTCTGTCAGCCAAAGCCAGTCTCGAAGGGATGGTTCATTCCGCCATGGATGCGATCATCACCGTGGATACAGAACAACAAGTCCTGCTGTTCAACCACGCGGCGGAGCAGATGTTCCAATGCTCAGTGGCCGACGCAATCGGGAAGCCCTTGGAGCAGTTCATTCCAGCCCGTTTTCGAACCGCCCACTATCACCACGTGGCTGAGTTCGGCAAGTCGGGAACCACATCTAGAATGATGGGCTCGCTCGGTCAGGTCACCGGACTTCGTGCGGACGGTGAAGAGTTTCCCGTTGAAGCGTCGATTTCGCAGGTCGGCGTGGAGGGAAAGAAATACTTTACGGTCATTCTGCGCGATATCACTCAGCGCAAACGGTTGGAAGCGGCGCAGGCGCACTTCGAGTCGCTCGTGGCGTCGTCTGAAGACGCCATCATCGGAGAATCCTTGGACGGTCTCGTGCTGAGTTGGAACCGGGCTGCCGAGGACATGACCGGCTATACCGCGCAGGAGGTGATCGGCCGTCCCTTGAGCGATTTCCTCCCGAAAGAGGATTCTGAGAAGGAGCGCAATTTCCTTGCACTGGTGGTCCGCGGGGAAAGCATCGATCAGTATGAAGCCGTGCGGATCAGGAAAGACGGCCGGCCGCTGTCTGTGTCGCTGACGATTTCTCCGATCAGGAACGACCAGGGGTACGTGATCGGCGCGTCAAGAATCGTCCGGGATATTACGGAAAAGAGGAAGCTGCAGGAGGAATTGCACCGGGCCGGACGTCTGGCTGAGTTGGGCACGTTGGCCTCCGGCATGGCGCATGAAATCGGCACACCGATGAACGTCATCCTTGGACGCGCCGAATATCTGATGGATCGTATCACGGACGAGCCGGTCAAGAAGAGCCTCAAGGCGATTGTGGCGCAGGTCGAACGGATCACAAAAGTGATGAATCAACTGCTCGCGTTTGCACGGCGCAAACCTCCTGAGCGCAGCCCGCTCGCGTTGAAGGACAGCGTCGAAAACGGTCTGGAGTTGTTCCAGGAACGACTCGCGAGCAGTCGCATCACGGCGGAATTGGCATTGGACGACACCTGTCCGAAAGTCCTGGCCGACCCGGATCAGATGAGCCAGGTCATAATCAATCTGATCATGAATGCGGTCCATGCGATGCCGGACGGTGGAACGTTGCGCATTGGATTGACGCCGGAGAAGGACATGGCGAAGCTGACGGTAGCCGACACGGGCCACGGGATTCCTCAAGAGAACGTCAAGAAGATCTTCGAGCCGTTTTTCACCACCAAAGAATTCGGCAAAGGAACCGGATTGGGCCTCACCGTGGTTAAAGGCATCATTGAAGAGCATCAAGGCTCGATTGCGGTCGAGAGTGAGCCGGGAAAGGGCACGACGTTCACGATTTTGTTGCCGAAGAGCCTATAGCCGATCGCGTATTCACGAGAAGGAAAGGGATGTGACCGGTTGTGCTATACGCCATGCGCTACCGGCTCTACTCCCGCCGCTCTGTAGCATCTCGCAACAGCCTGCCTCCTCTCGAATGTGGTTTTTATCGCCACTTGGATCCGTCCATTAGGCTGCTCGCCATGATTTTTCATGGGTTAGGCTCATCTTGGCAACCCTCTCGACCGGCATGCCCTTTGCGACCTAATCCTGTCAGAGCGATTAAGGCAAAGCCAATGTAGGACAAACGAGGATGGCAACCGTGATCAGGGGAAAAGCTGCCGTTGTGCTGATTGTCGAAGATGACCGGGAGATGCTCAACTTGCTCTGCGACGAGTTTTGGGGCGCCGAGTACCAGTTGCGGCAGGCCAAGGACGGAGATGAGGCCTTTCGTATGGTGCTGCAGTCCGTGCCGGATTTGATCCTGACCGACCTCCGCATGCCGGCCGGGGGAGCAGATTACATCAGCCGGCTGCGAACCATAGCCCCCAGGTGCCCCATCATCGTGATGACGGCATTTGGCGATGAGACAACGAAATCTTCAGTGCTACGGGCCGGCGCCGACGTCTATTTCGACAAACCGGTCCGAATCGCCAATCTCAAGCTCTGCGCGCAGCAATTGCTGAATCCTAAAATAGGAACAGACAGCTAAGGAATCCAAGCGCGTATGGCTCACGGCAGAAACGATTGGGCATCTGCTATGAGCCGGTAGTCTTTCGCCGAAGCGATAGACCTTTCATTCCGAGCAACGAGATGGCCGGATCTCAACGCGAACAGCCGAAACTTTCGTTCAACGACCCGATCCTGGCAGCCAGGGTCGAGGCTATCCAACAGCTCGCCGGAGGTTTGACTGACCGGGTGGCCGTCATAGATCACAATTTCAATGTGATCTACGCCAATACATCCGCATGGTCTTCAGCTTCCGTCAGGAACTCTGAGGTTCATCAGGCCAAGTGTTACGAAGCCTTCGCCCATCAACCCGATCCGTGCGACATCTGCCCGGCGATCAAAGTGTTCGATGCCCCGGAGGCCCAATCCGTCTCTTGCGCCGTCGGTAGAAACGGCGCGGCGTGCGGAATGTACCAGGCCTTTCCACTCGCCTTAAGTCAGGGAGAGGTCGGCTCCATGCTGGTGCTGTTCAAAAACGAGCAGATTCAGAAGGTTTCAGATCCGAAGCCCGTACACGTCGAGCATCCGCCGCCGGTGCGGGAGTCGTTCGGTGGGCTGATCGGTCGCACTCCGGTCATGCAACAACTCTTCGATATGACCAGCCTTGTGGCGGGCAGCTCGGCCACCGTCCTGATCCAGGGTGAGAGTGGAACCGGAAAAGAACTCGTCGCCAGGACGATTCACCTCTTGAGTGACCGAAAAAGGAAGCCCTTCGTCGTCGTCGATTGCGGCGCACTGCCGGAATCACTGCTCGAAAGCGAATTATTCGGGCATGTGAAGGGGGCTTTTACCGGGGCGGTGGCGAACAAGCGAGGCCTGTTCGAAGAAGCTGACAGCGGCACCATCTTCCTCGACGAGATTGCCGATACGACACCGATGTTTCAAGCCAAGCTGCTTCGCGTACTTCAGGAGGGTGAGATGAAACCGGTCGGCGGAACTCAGTCGATCAAGATCGACGCACGGGTCATCTCTGCGACGAACAAAGATCTGGCCGAGCTGGTCAAAGCCAAGACGTTTCGTCAGGATCTTTACTATCGACTAGCCGTCTTGCCGTTGTATTTGCCGCCGCTCCGGGAACGACGGGAGGATATTCCACTGTTGGTGGAACATTTCGTGGCCGGGTCGTGCACGCGGCATTGCCAGCCGATTCGAACCATCTCGCCGGAGGTGATGGAGGCGCTGACCGAAACCTCCTGGCCCGGCAATGTTCAGGAGTTACAGCACTACATTGAGCGAGTCGTGGTCACGACCACCGGTCCAATACTCGCGTGCAAAGATCTGATGGCGCTCGGCTCTGTGGCCAAGGATGGAGACTTGCGATCGGCGACGCGTGGAGTCGTCATCCGAACTGAGCGCCCCCGCATCGTTGATGCCCTCAAGAAGGCCGATGGAAACCGATTGAAAGCGGCCAAGCTGCTCAAAATCAGCCGGGCGAGCCTGTACAACAAACTCCGCGACTATTGCATCAAGTGATGCCTGCCTGCCACGTGTGGTTCAAAATGATTGACACGGGGGAATAAACTATTTCGCATGAGCCTCCCGTGATAGCATAGAGGCGTAGCCTCTCGACGGATCCCCATGTTTAGACCTATCCCTAAAACCACCCTGTTTCGACGCATTCCGTACCGCCTCATTACCTCTGTCGTGCTTATTCTGGCGTTGGTCGTAGCCGTCATCCTCTTATTTAGCTTGGAGCAGGAGAAACTTCTGCTCCAAGGGTTCACGCAAGGGCAGACAGTACCCACCGAGTTGTTTCCGGCCCTCTGGCAATCCCGGCATGACTTGATCGTGGTCACCTTCCTCGTGTTCTTGGTCAGCGCAATCGGGATTGCGGCGGTCATCACGTTCTTGCACTACGACAGCACCAGACGGACCCTCGAAGAAGTCAAAGGGTTGGCCAGAAACATCCTCGAAAGCATTCCAACCGGCGTGCTCACCATTAACCGCACTGGCCAGGTCACTACCGTCAATCCCTCTGCCGTGGCGACATTGAAGCGGTCGACGGAGGAATTACTCGGTCAATCCTATGAGCGGATGTTTCCCGAAGGAGATATGATTCGCATCGTGCTCGACGGAGCGCTGCATAACGACCACCATGTGGATCATTATGATATGCCGTATCGCGCCGGCGACCGGACCCGCACGATCCGCCTCACCACTGCGGACCTGACGGGAGACGAGGGACGACCGGTCGGCGTGATTGTGCTGCTCAAGGATGTCACGGAGCTGCGGGACCTGGAGCGGCGCGTGCGGATCGCGGACAAACTCGCGGGACTGCATACACTCTCAGCCGGTGTCGCGCATGAGCTGCGTAACCCCTTGAGTGCCATCGACTTGAATCTTCATCTGCTTGAAGAGGAGCTGCGGGCAGGCACTCGGCCGTCATCGACCTTGAACAAATATCTTCACGTGCTGAACGCGGAAACTCGTCGGCTCTCAGCCATTCTGGACAATTTCATGAAGTTCGCGCGGCCTGGTTCTTTCCGTCTTCATGCGGTCGACACGGAGAAATTACTTTCTCACATCATGTCTCTCTTACAGTACGAGGCGCAGGACCGCCGTATTCAGCTCATCACCACAGTGCCCGACAATTTGCCGACCCTCATGGGCGATGAAACAGAGATCAGTCAGGTATTGGTCAACGTCATCGTGAACGCATTCCAAGCGATGCCGAATGGAGGCGTGTGCCATGTCATCATCAGAGGAATCAAGACGGACGAGAAAGACTGGGTGGAGCTCACGGTCCAGGATAGCGGCGTTGGCATCAAAAACGAAGAGCTGTCCCGTCTGTTCGAGCCGTTTTACACCACCAAGACAGCAGGGAGTGGACTCGGTCTTGCCATTGCCTACCGCATCGTGCAGGACCACGAAGGTACCATCCAGGTCTCCAGCACGCCTGGGATTGGCACGGCGGTGGTGATCAAACTGCCCGCAATCCCTGCCACGCACGATGCGATGGTAGGTGACCGATGACACGGAAGGCGCACATCCTCGTCGTCGAAGATGAGGTCAACATCCGTTCGGCCCTCGTGACGATGCTGGAGAAGATCGGGTACGAGGTTCAGGGGGCGGGAACCGCAGAAGAGGCACTGCCCCTGCTCGAACACGCGAAGATGGATCTGGTGATGACGGATTTGAGGATGCCGGGCTTAGGCGGCATGGAATTCCTCCGCCGATTGAAAGAAAAATGGCCTGAGACGGAAGCGATCGTCATGACCGCGTTCGGGTCGATCGATACGGCGGTCGAGGCCATGCGCCTGGGGGCCTACGACTATCTCACCAAGCCCATCGATCGCGATCGTTTTCACATCGTGGTCGAAAAAGCTCTGGAGCGCCACGCCTTGGCGCAGGAGAACAGGCAGCTCAAGGACCGGCTTGAAACGCGCACACGGTTCGACCAGATGGTGGGCGAGAGCGAGCCCATGCAGCGCGTCTACAGCCTGGTGGACATGGTCGCCGACAGTGCGGTCACGGTCCTGCTGACGGGAGAAAGCGGAACGGGCAAGGAACTTGTCGCGCGGGCCATTCACCACAAAAGCGCCAGGGCCGATGGACCGTTTGTGACGGTGAATTGCGGTGCCTTGCCGGAGAACCTCTTCGAGAGCGAATTATTCGGGTACGAGAAAGGGGCCTTCACCGGCGCGATGGCGACGAAGGCCGGACGGTTCGAGTTGGCCGACGGCGGCACGTTGCTGCTGGACGAGATCGGTGAACTGTCCCTGAAATCTCAAGTCGATTTTCTGCGTGTGTTGGAAACCAAGGAATTCAGACGACTGGGGGGTACCCAGCTGATCGCGGTCGATGCCCGCATCATCGCGGCCACCAATCGCAATCTCGAGGAGGCGGTCAAGCTGGGCGACTTTCGGGAAGACCTCTATTATCGGCTCAATGTGGTTCCGATTCGACTCCCGCCGCTCCGCGAGCGGGGGGATGATATCCCGCTCTTAGCCGAACGATTCCTCGGAGAATTTGCGACGCAACACCATCGCGAACCCAAAGAAGTCTCCCGCGACGCGATGCGGCTGTTGCGGCTGTACGCCTGGCCCGGCAATATTCGCCAACTGCGGAATCTGATGGAGCGACTCGTGATTACGGTGAAAGACTCGGCGATTCAATCTGAGCATCTTCCCGAAGAGATTCAGGCCAGCAAGGACGATGCGCGCACGATGGTCGTTGCCTTGGGCTCGTCGTTGAAGGACGTTGAGCGAGAAACCATCAGGCGCACGTTAGCGGAAGTCACCAACCACCGGGAACAAGCCGCCAAGCTGTTAGGTATCAGCCTCCGCGCACTACAATATAAAATCAAAGAATACGGCATCAGAAATTAGCACGTATCTCCATTCCACGGTTTCTTATCCCTCCGAAACCCCGTCCCTACCTGATTCACGGATCTTGCGCGCCTACGCGTGTCTGATGGGTACACAACACGAGATCGTTTCTCGTTCTGCAAGAACTGCACGCTCCATCATCAGCGTTGAGGCGAAATCTGCAAATCCTGCACGCCTCGGTTATCCACGAGTCGATCCGATTCGTCCCCGTTCGTCAACAAGACCATAAACCCTCAATTTCTTTTGAGACTGCTTATCATCGCAGCATCTTTCATCCATGGCATTCCCCATGCAGTAGCGTTTGGTGTAGGGAAGATCTTGATCCCGCTCCGGATGCTCTTCCCGAGGCGGACGGTCACTTCAACCACTTCAGCGGATGTTCGGCCAACAGGGCGAGATGAAAAAAGCCCAGGCCCCTGCCGGGTAGGTGCGCACTCCAGAGGAAGCAAGTCGGAGAGGAACGACTCATGAGTCCAATGGGTTCAGCAAAGCGTGAGCGGTTGATCGACGTCGGCCCCGCAGGATTCCATCCGCCGTCGGCGATGGAGCTTGGTGTGACTCATCCCGATTCCGGGTTCGGGCTGTTCTATGGCCACCATGCGCCGGCGGATGAAGTTATCGCCGAGGCTGCCGGACAACTGTACACGAGGAAGAATCCTACGATCTTTCCGGGCCCCTTGTACCTCTGGGCCTGGAATCCAGACTGGATCGCCAAAGGGCAAGCATTGCTGCATCTGGCCGCGGAAATCCCGAACGTGAGGATTATCCCGATGCCGGATTATCGTCCCAAATACCCCAAGATCGATCCGGAAGAGGGCATTAACCCCAACCACCCTAATCTCACCATCTGGGGGAATAAGATCGAGGTCGCACTCTTTATCGGCATCCATTGTCACTATGCCAATCTCGCGTTGCGCATGGTGCGGGCAGGAACGAATTGTCTGACCATTGCGTTTTGCCATGACATTCATGAGGACGCGATGCTCAGCGTGCAGGACCTGGATGTGAAGCAGATGGACCATATCATCGAGATCTTCAAGACCGTCCGGAAGGAATTGGGAATTGAAATGCCGAAGGACGGGAAAACCGTGCGCCTGACCGACACCCAAGTCCGGGCGAATCACGGAATCGAAACGGTGAATCCCAGACCGGCATGAAGTGTGTGGTCGGCTTGGGGAAGAACGGGCGGGATGAACAGGAGCGCGCGAACATGGCGACGACAATCGGAAGCCCGGGTGAGCCACCGCCACCTATGCACAATCCATCCAATGAAGAATGGATCACGCGGATCACTCGGCTTCAAGAAACGCTGGCAGTCTGCCCCGCAGATATCTCAGCGAGAAGTGAGCTGGCAACGTTGTTGGAACAGTTAGATCAACCGGAAGAGGCGTTGCTCAATTGGAACACGATTCTGGCCTGCAATCCCAACAATCTCAACGCTCGCGAGGGAGTGGCTCGCTGCCGGCGGCGAACGGGGCGGCCTCTCCAGTCCAACCGGTGAAAAAGGAGCCGCGTGCCGACGATCTGGGGCAGTCTCGACCGAATTGACGACGATCGACAGAGCCAACGCCGGGTGCAGATGAAAGTCATTAAAGGAGGCAGGAGACATGGCACTGAAGCGCAAGGCAACCGCGAAGAAGTCCAAGAAAAAAAGAACGGCCCGGAAAAAGAAGAAAAAGTAGCCTCCAAGAGGACCTGACCGTATGTCAGAGCATGCCGACATCGTGGTCGTCCACTACCCCAGGGGTGTCACGGCGCTCGTCTGGTTCGATCTCGCTACCGGCGCACTTGCGACGAGTCATGCCGGCTTACGAGACGTATTGCGCCGGGGAGTCATGGGCTGGGAAGGACATATCGTGTGTCCACACGACGGACAGATCTTTCTGTCGGCCGTGTACGACCACTTCTTTCTGAACGGATATCGCGTGCACTGGCTCAGCGTCTCCGGCCTCAAGGACGTGCGAACGACCTATCGTGTTTAGAGATGAAATCGAATGAGATGGCTCCACTGACAGCCTGGCTACCGGCTCACCCCAATCAAGACTTTGATCTCATCATCAAGATCGTGGGACCCGCTACATCAGGACTCATGAAAGACTGGATGCCGGTCGCCCAATCGCTGATCCAACAAGGGTTCTCGGTCATGGCGCAACGAGGGCGGATCAACGGTGAGTTCGGTGACGGTGTCCTCGGTATTCGTATCGCCACCCGGCCATTCTATTCGATGGGGCATGGATGCGACGTGCTCATTCACTTAAGTGACGCCGCTCCGGAGTGCCGGCGCTTCGGGCTTCAACCTGGAAGTGTCTTGATATGGGAACCCCCGTCCGGGCCACGATTCTATCCAACCCTGCCCGAAGGAGTGATCGCCTATGCGGTTCCTTTGAGGGACATCTGCCTTCAGCATGAGGAGGGAGTTCCAGGCAGGGGGCTCGCCGCTCTAGGCGTATTGGTTCACTTGCTGGGCATTTCTGATGAGTCCCTCCGCCACTGTACCCCTTTGCTCTCGGCTCCCCAATCGTTCACTGGAGGGGTCGCGTTCGCCCGTCATGACATCGATAAGCGCGATGCCTATTCTCTTCCATTGGCCGAGGCCGAGACGCGATGCGGGATCATGTTGAGTCCCGAGGAGGCCATCTTATTGGGCTACGCGGTGAGTTTCTGCGAATGCCGGACGGCGTGCGGTGCGGAACTGATCGCGTCTCCTGTCCGATGGACTGCCGAACATCTGAGCATCGCCGGGTCCATGGTGTCTGTGCTGGAGAGCGACACACACCCAGGCGTGCAGGCCTATCGAGGCCCACAGGGTACAGTGATGGCCCTGCTCAGAGGGAACGATTCAGCGATTGCGTCTTGTCTCACCGGATATAAAGCGCCCCACGTCTTTGTGGCTGCTGATATCACTGATGCCCTCAGACTGTTGATCGCGGGACATGATCTGATTCGTACAGGGCTCAGCGACGGTGTCGGGATCGTGATCGAAGACGCGATCGCGCGCTGCCATCAAAGCGTCGACATCTGTGTCTTGGCCGACATGATTCGCACAGGGCACCTCATTGTTCCCTCTCCAGCCATTCGTCCCGGGCACGCAGGAACCGTCCTGACATCTGAGCGAGATGGCGAGGCCGAAGCCGACGTGGGGCTTATCGCCTGGGGAGCAGCGCAGGGCGTGGTGCGGGATGCCGTGGCGCTCTGCCGGAGTTTCGGACTCCGGGTCGCAGCACTCTACCCAAAACGCATTGTCCCGTTTCAACAAGAGGACATCGAGTCGTTTGCGAAAACCGTTGGTCGAGTCGTCCTCGTCGAATCGGGTCAGACCCAAGGCTATTGGGATCGGCTGCGCACGGCCTTCTCGTTCGAGCCCGCGGTGCTCACGCCGCTGCCCGGGAAGTCGCTCACGCCGATGGATATTTTTCTTCGCGAAGGATTGGGAGCCGTATGAACCATCATGGAAAGGAGTTGTCGAATGAACTCGTTTGAAATGACCATTGGGCCGGAGGGGTACCTGCCTCCGTCCGTGTCGAACAGGGGGGTGATCGGTCCTTCGAAAGGCGAGGGGCTCGTCATGGGCAAACGTGTTCCTGAACAACACGCCATCGACGAAGCGGCGCGTCGGTTGCTTGCGGCCAAGAATCCGACGATTTTCCCAGGGCCGTTGGTCCTCTGGGCATGGAATGAGCAAGCGGTCCGTGAGTCTAAAGTGGTCAAGGCGCTGGCGGAGGCCGTGCCGGCCAGGCTTATTCCAATGGCCGACTACCGCCCGAAGTATCCGAAGATCGTGGCGGAGAAGGAGATCAACCCGAACCATCCGAATTTGACCATTTGGAAGAACAAGATCGACGCGTGCCTCTTTGTCGGCGTCCACTGCCATCAGTCCAACATCGCGCTCAAAATTATCCGTGGAGGAACCGATTGTTTTACGATCGCGCTCTGTACCTTCAGCGGCGATGATGAGGCGCACCTCACAATCAGGGACTTAACCGCCGATACCATTCAGCGCATTGTGGATTCGGTACACCGGCAGAAGCGGGCAGGCCGCTCATAAGCACACAAGTCTTCACGCTTGATATCTCCTTCATTAAAAGAGGATAGGGCATACGTGCTGGAATTGTCGCCGTGAAGGGCGAGGTGAAGATAAACGGGAAGGTGCCTGCGCCAGCCGGACGGCTCTACGCGAACCAGATGGTCGACCACCCCCATACGCGCTATGGGATTACGGAGAATATGCAGAGCCTGATCGTGCCAACATTGATTCGTCAGGAGCGGTAACCCGATCGAGAACACATGCTGAATCTGTTCCTTCTGCTTCTCGCGGGTTATGTAGCCGGGCTACTTCTCCCTCTGTGTTTCCCCGCCAAGCCGAGCATACAGAATATCCTCGCTCATGGGTTCGCCGGGCTGGCCAGTGGGGCAGGTATCTTGCTTGGAGTCACCGGTCTCCTCGCGCCGGAGCCTTGGACGGCTTCAGCGCAATCCACCGTTCCTTTTCTGAGCTTCGCCGTCCGACTCGATTCCTTGGCGGCGTTCTTCGTGTTGACGATCTCGTTGGCGGGCCTGGCTACCTCCATCTTTGCTCTAGGCTACGTGACCGAGTTCTATGGCCGGGTTTCCCTCGGTGCACTCGGGTCCCTCTTCAACGGCTTTCTGCTCTCCATGACGCTCGTCGTCCTGGCCGACAACGGGTTCTTCTTCTTGATTGTCTGGGAACTCATGTCGTTGCTGTCCTATTTCCTCGTGGTCACTGAGCACGAAAAGGCTGAGGTGCGCTATGCGGGATTGTTCTACTTCATCATGACCCATGTGGGAACTGCCTTCATCATCCTGGCCTTTTTGATCTTTTTCCAAGCGGGCGGGTCGTTCTCGTTTGAAACCTTCCGGCATCCACCGCAGCCCTTGCCGGAAGGCATGAGAACGCTCGCGTTTCTGATGGCCCTGATCGGTTTTGGCACCAAAGCAGGTATTGTGCCGCTCCACGTCTGGTTGCCCTACGCACACCCGGCGGCACCGTCGCATATCTCAGCCCTCATGTCCGGCGTCATGATCAAGACTGCGATCTATGCGCTGATCCGGGTGTATTTCGATTTCCTCGGCGGGCAGTTCCCCTGGTGGTGGGGCTTCGTGGTGCTGCTCGTCGGGGCAACATCGGCATTACTGGGTGTGATGTATGCGTTAATGGAACACGACCTCAAGAGGCTCCTCGCGTTTCACAGCGTGGAAAACATTGGCATCATCCTGTTGGGCATCGGGGCCGGCATGATCTTTCAATCCTACGGGCTGAAAGAACTCGCCGCTCTCGGACTGCTGGCAGGGCTTTACCATACAATCAATCACGCGATGTTCAAGGCCCTGCTGTTCTTAGGCGCGGGCTCGCTGCTCTACGCGACGCATACGCGTAACCTGGAGGAATACGGCGGCTTGCTTCGGCGCATGCCTTGGACCGGGGCCTTCTTTTTGATCGGGGCCGTCTCGATTTCCGCCTTACCTCCCACCAATGGATTTGTGAGCGAGTGGCTGGTCTTTCAAAGTCTCTTTCTCAGTTTTCAGCTTCCGACTGTGTTCCTGAAACTGATGCTTCCGATCGCAGCGGCTATCTTGGCCCTGACCAGCGTGCTGGCCCTGGCCTGTTTCGCAAAAGCATTCGGGATTTCGTTTCTCGCACTGCCACGGAGCGCACATGCACGCCGCGCTGAAGAGGTTCCAGTTCCTATGCGCGTCGGGATGGCCCTGCTGGCCAGCATCTGTGTTGCGTTGGGCGTCGCGCCGATGGTGATGGTGCCGCTGTTGGACCGGGTTGCCGCACCCTTTGCAGGGATGTCGATCGAAGGAAAGGTGCTGGCGATGGATGGATGGGCTCTCGCGCCGGTGAATGTTGAATTCTCAAGCCTCTCCACGCCGGCGTTGGCGCTGCTGCTGGTAGCGCTGTCGATGCTTGGGTTGGGGCTCGCCGTGGCGCTCGGTGGTCGTGTGAAATCACGCCGGTACAAGACCTGGGGCTGTGGGATCAACCTCACGCCCCGGATGGAATACACCGCAACCGGTTTCGTCCAGCCGATCAAACGAGTCTTCAGCACCATCTACCAGCCGACGGTCAAGCTGGAGACGGAGTTCCTCGAGGAGTCACGATACTTCGCGAAACGGCGACACTTTGAGTTTCACATTGAACCGATTTTTCAGACGTATCTCTACGATCCCCTGGTCGTGTTCTTCACAACCATGGCTGACCGCCTGAGAGTGATCCAGGCGGGAAGCCTGCACCTGTACCTGACGTATATCTTTGTCACACTCATCGTCTTGCTGTTACTCGCGGTGTAACCGATGTGGCAAGCCATCATTCTCGTTGTTGCCCAAACGGCAGTCTTACTGGCCGTCTCGCCATTTATTGTAGGTCTGATCAGGAAGGTCAAGGCACGCCTCCAATTGCGACGGGGCGCGAGCGTCCTCCAGCCCTACGCTGATCTGGCCAAGCTTTTTCGGAAACAGCCGGTGGTCTCCACCACCACTTCGTGGATCTTCACTGCGACACCCTACATTCTATTCGCGTCGACGTTAGCGGCTGGACTGCTCATGCCGGTGTTTGTGTCCAGAACGCCGCTGGCCTTCGCAGGCAATATCATCGCGCTCGTGTATTTACTCGCGCTCGGGACGTTCTTTCTCATGTTGGCCGGCCTCGATGCCGGCTCGGCCTTCGGTGGGATGGGAAGCAGCCGCGAAGCCATCGTCGCTTCCCTGACCGAACCGGCAATGATTCTTTCTATCTTCGCGATTGCGTTGACCAAGGGATCGACCAACTTGAGCACCATTGTCCATAAGACCGCGCTGTTGGAAGGGATCGTGACGGACCCGTCGCCATATCTGATGGCACTGGCAGCCCTCTCTATCGTGGCCATCGCCGAAACCGGCCGTGTGCCGGTCGATAACCCGGCGACGCATCTCGAACTGACCATGATTCATGAAGCGATGATTCTGGAATACTCGGGACGGTACCTGGCGCTGGTCGAATGGGCAGCCGGACTCAAGTTGTTGGTGTTTCTCACCTTGATTGCCAACGTGTTCGCCCCATGGGGGATCGCGACCAGTTTGGAACCAACCGCGCTGGGCGTTGGCCTGGCGACCTATCTTGTGAAGGTCTCGGGGTTGGCTGTGCTGATCGGTGTGACTGAATCGATGTTCGCGAAGCTGCGTTTATTCAGAGTGACGGATTTGCTTGGGGTCGCCTTTATCCTGGCGCTGCTCGGGCTGGTCTTCTTCTACGTCCTGCGAGGATGATGTGTCGCTATTGACTCAGCACATCGGATCTCAGATGGTAGATTTAGGCTCGGCGCTGTTACTGCTGACGTGCTTTGCGATTGTGGCGCAGCGGCGGCTCTCTGCCTGTGTCGATTTGTTCGCCCTGCAGTCGGTCTTTCTGGCCCTGACAGCAGCCCTCGTCGCGTTCCTCACCGGTATTCATCACATTTACATCGCCGCCGCCCTCACCATCGTCATCAAGGCCGTGATCATCCCGCGGATTCTGAAGCAAGTGATCGAGCGGCTGAATGTAAAACGTGAACTTCAAATGAACGTGAACGTGCCGACCGGGTTGTTGATCTGTGGCGCGCTTGTGATCCTGGCGTTTTTCATCACCCAGCCCATCATTCCCCTGGGGTTCCTGCTGACACGCGATTCGCTGGCGATCGCACTGGCGATCATCCTGATCGGGTTCTTTACGATGATTGCGCGCAAGAAGGCGGTGACACAGGTGATCGGCTTTCTGGTCATGGAAAACGGCCTGTTCCTGGGGGCAGCGGCGGCCGCGTATGGGATGCCGCTGATCGTGGAGTTAGGCGTCTTCTTCGATGTCTTAGTGGGTGCGCTGATCATCGGCATCTATAGCCATCGGCTGCAGGACGCGTTCGACAGCGTGGATACGAGCAAGCTCACGACCCTGAAGGAATAGCACCGCATGTCCTGGCCCCTGGTCCTTTTAGTCACAGCTCCGGTGATGGCGGGACTCGGAAGCCTGCTCGTGCGACAGCGGCGCGCCATCGAAGTCCTTCAGTGTGCACAGGCTGGGGCTATACTGGCCGCTGCTGCGCTGGTTGCGGGACACGTGATCGCTGCCGGAGAAGTGTCTGTGGGGGGCTTTCTGCGGACGGATGCGCTGAGCGCATGGCTTGATTTAATTATAGGCTTTGTGGGGGCTATCGGGACGCTGTATGCCGTGGGGTATGTGGGCGAAGAAATGGATCGCGCGCATCTGTCAGGGAGACGCTACAGCCAGTTTTTCTGTCTGTTTGACCTCTACCTCGGCGCGATGCTCCTGGCTGTCAATTTAGAAAACATCGCCATCATGTGGATCGCGATCGAAGGCTCCACCCTTTCGGCGGCGCTGTTGATCGGATTCGACCGAAGCAAGGCGGCCCTGGAGGCAGGCTGGAAATATGTCATCCTGAGCTCGGTCGGCATTGCGCTCGCGTTATTCGGCACCATCCTCGTGTATTACTCTTCGGAGCATATCTTGGGTGTGTCGAATGAAGCCCTGCGCTGGTCCCAACTCTATCGGGTGGCTGAAGAATTGGATCCTGCTGCGATCAAAGTGGCCTTCATTTTTTCGTTGATCGGCTATGGGACAAAAGCGGGGATCGCGCCGATGCACACCTGGTTACCCGATGCGCATGCCGAAGCCCCGACACCGATCAGTGCCATGTTGTCGGCCAACATGCTCACGCTCGCCGTCTACGCCATCCTGCGATTCAAGGCCGTGACGGATAGGACCGTCGGGCCCGAGTTTGCCGGCAACCTGATCATCGGATTGGCATTGCTGTCGATCGCCGTGTCGGCGACCTTCTTTCTGGTCCAGAAAGATTATAAACGGCTGTTCGCCTACTCCAGCATCGAACACATCGGGATCGCGTTGCTGGGCTTTGGCATCGGCGGCTTCGGGGTTTTTGCTGGCGCGTGGCATTTGATGAACCACGCCCTCGCCAAGTCCACGGCGTTCTACGGCGCTGGCCTCGTGTTCCTCCGGTATCACCACAAATCGCTCGATCGCGTGACGGGCCTGCTGAGTCAGATGCCGATCGCAGGGACCGCGATCCTCGTGGCCGGCGTCGCGTTGGCGGGCCTGCCGCCCTTCGGACTCTTTATCAGCGAAGTGTTGATCGCCATCGGAGCCTATCGCGCCAAGCCGGAAGTGACCTATGTGTTTCTGGCTCTGCTCGCACTCGCCTTTGTGACCTTGCTCTATCAGGTGTTACGAATGACGCTTGGAACGCCGGGAGAAGCAGGCACCGCGTTAGGCAAACAGTGCCGAATCTTTACGAGCGCCGCCGTCGGAATCAACATCGTCGCGCTGGGAACCATCGGTCTCTACGTTCCACCTGGTCTGGAGACGTTGCTGACATCCATCGTGAAGATCTTCGGCGGCGGGATGGAGACGCCTCGATGAATACGATCGTCGCGCCGGTGGTGGCATTTCTCGGCGCACCGCTCCTGGCTGTCTTGCTCAGCTTGACGACGACGCATGCCCGCCTGCTGCACGGGGTGAATCTCGCCACGATGACCGGCCTGGTCGTATCCGAGATCGCCCTCAGCCAACAGGTGCTGGCTCACGGACCCCTGACCGCGCTCTGGGGGTTGGTTTATATCGATGCGCTCTCGGCCTTCATCCTGTTCATCGTGACGTTTATCGGATTGGCCTGCTCGTTATATACGTGGACGTATCTCGATGATTACATGGCTCGGGGAATGATTACGCCGAAGCGCCTGAGTCGGTTCTTTGTTCTGTTTCATGGCTTCCTGTTGGCCATGATCGTGGCGACGATGGCGAACAGCCTCGGCGTGCTGTGGGTGGCCATTGAAGGAACGACGCTTGCCACGACGTTCCTGATCACATTCTTTCGAAAACGCGAAGGCCTGGAAGCGGGATGGAAATACCTGATTCTCTGCTCGGTCGGCATTGCGTTGGCGCTGTTCGGCACGGTATTAACCTATTATTCATCGGTCCGAGTCTTGGGAGATGAAAGTACCGCATTGAATGTGACCAAACTCCTTGAAGTGGCCGGCCGACTGGATCCGCACGTGCTCAAACTTGCCTTCATCTTTCTCTTCGTCGGCTACGGGACTAAGATCGGGCTCGCACCCATGCATGCCTGGGTGCCGGAGGCCTATAGCGAGGCGCCAGCGCCGGTCACGGCAATGCTGGCCGGCGTATTGGAAACCGTCGCCGTGTATGCCGTGCTCCGCAGCAAGGCCATCATGGACCAAGCGCTCCCGCCGGCTTTTACGGGCAATTTGCTGATGCTGTTCGGACTCATCTCGTTCGTGGTGGCCGCGCTCTTCATCCTGATCCAGCACGACTACAAGCGGTTGTTCGCGTACTCCAGCATCGAGCACATGGGACTTGCGATGATCGGATTCGGGGTTGGGGGACCGGTGGGCATATTCGGTGGTCTGTTCCATTTGCTCAATCACGCATTGGCGAAGTCGCTGGCGTTTTTCGTGGCGGGGAACGTGCATCGCCGGTATGCCACCCGTAAAGTCGGTGAGGTGCGGGGGATGGCGAACATTCAACCGATCACGGCGGTGGCGATGCTCGTCACCGGATTGGCTTTGGTCGGGATGCCGCCGTTCTCAATGTTTGCCAGCGAGGTCATGGTCGTATCAGCGCTGGCCACTCAAAGTTTTGCCTCTGATACGCTGCATTTGGGACGATTCCTTACGATTATCATTTCCCACGATGTGCGCAGTCTCGCGATTGTCGCGGTATTCCTCCTGTTTTCGGTGGCGCTGTTCGGGGGCTTCACCTATCGTGTGGTCTCGATGGTGTGGGGCACGGCGCCGGATGGCGTGAGACGTGGTGAGCCATGGGATGCGGGACATGTCCCGCTGATCCTGACTGGTGGCGCATTGATGGGATTTGGTCTAGCGCTTCCGGAACCAGTGAGAGGGCTCATGGATCGGGCCGTCGCCATCTTAATGGTGAGGTAAGAATATGGCTGATGCGCGGACAGCGATGACTCAATTGAAGGAAGTCTATGGAGCAACCGTCATCGAAATGACTCCAATCCAAGAGACGCCGAGGCTGCGGGTTAAAAAAGATGATCTGCCTCAAGTGGCACATTATCTTCACACGCATCCGAATCTGCGCGGCAGCTTGTCGCTTCTCTGGGCCGTGGACCATCGTCCGCGAGAGACTCGTTATGAAATCCTGTATCTCTTTACGCTGGCTGAGCGGAAAGACTGGCTTCTGCTGTGTACGGACCTGCCTGGCGATGAGCGTCTGTTCAGATCCATCACGCCGCACATCCATGCGGCGAAATGGTATGAGCGCGAGATCCGCGACATGTTCGGTCTGATCCCTGTCGGCCATCCCGACATGCGCCGGCTTGTCCGCCATGAACACTGGCCCAAAGGCTCCCACCCGCTCAAAAAAGACTTTCGATGGGACTCTGTCTTGGAGAAGACCCAAGGGCAGTACGCGTTCCGACAGATTGAAGGCGAAGGGGTCTTCGAAGTTCCCGTTGGACCAATCCATGCTGGCATCATCGAGCCGGGCCATTTCCGGTTCTCGGTCGCCGGCGAGCCCATTATGCAGCTCGAGATCCATCATTTTTGGAAGCACCGAGGCGTGGAGAAGCTCTGTGAGCAGCAGCAGCTCACGGAAGCTGTGCCACTCACTGAGCGGGTGTCCGGCGATACGACGGTTGGCCACAGCCTCGCATATTGCCAAGCCGTCGAAATGCTGATGCAGGTTGAGGTCCCGCGCCGCGCCCGTTACCTGCGAAGTCTTTTTCTCGAACTCGAGCGCCTCCACAACCATCTCGGAGACGTGGGTGCGATCTGTAACGATACAGCGTACGCCCTGCCCCATGCGCATTGTGGCCGGATGAAAGAGCAGATCATGCAACTCAATGACCGGTTGACGGGCTCACGATTTCTCCGCGGGGTGAACCGGGTGGGTGGGGCTGCCGTGGATCTCACGGCGGGGCAGCTGACCGAAATCGTGGACGAACTGGACCGCCTTGAAAAGGATTTCTCGGAACTGGAATCCATCATCGTCTCCAACGCTTCCCTGACCGACCGTTTGGAGGCCACCGGCGTGCTGACAGAACGCACGGCGTGGGATCATGCGGTCGTTGGAGTGGTCGGTCGGGCGTCGGGTCTCGATCAAGACCTCCGTCGCGATCGACGGTTTGCAGCCTACGACGAGCTTCAAGTCAGGGTCGTGACCTATCGCTACGGCGATGTGCGGGCGCGGATGAGGGTCCGCATGGATGAGATTCACGAGTCCATGCGGCTGGTCAGAGAGATTCGCCTGAAGATTCCGCAAGGGCCGGTCGCTGTCGAACCGGGTCGCAGTCCCCAGGCCGGTGCATGGGCCTTGTCAGCAGTCGAAGGCTGGCGTGGCGAAATTGTCTACATGGTGATGGCAGGGGAGAACGGGGCCGTGCACCGGTGTAAGGTCCGCGACCCGTCGTTTGTGAACTGGCCCGCGATCCAGTGGGCGGTACTGGGAAACATCATTCCGGATTTTCCGTTGATCAACAAGAGCTGGAACCTTTCATACGCGGGAAACGATTTGTAGGGAGGCCGAACATGTTTCGCATCATTGCGAAGAGTTTGAAGACCGGTGTCGTGACGGGCAGGTATCCCGGAGCGGAGGCGCCTGCGGGACCAGTTGTCCAAGAGGCTAAGGAGAAGGCCACACTCTTCAAACGGTCACTGGCGATCCGTGAAGTGGATACCGGCTCGTGTAATGCCTGTGAGATGGAAATGAACGCGCTCATGAATCCCGTGTACGACGCCGAGCGGTTCGGCATTCACATCGCGGCCTCGCCGCGCCATGCGGACGCATTGGTGGTCACCGGCCCGGTCACCGTGAACATGGAGCGGGCATTGAAGGATGTGTATAAACAAACGCCTGATCCGAAGATTGTCATCGCGCTCGGTGATTGTGCGGTTCACTGTGGCATGTTCAAAGGCAGCTATGCCGTGACTGGTCCGGTTGAGCGCCACATTCCCGTCGACGTCCGTGTCACCGGCTGTCCTCCCCGCCCAGCGGACATCCTCAAAGTTCTTTCAGCGCTCCGAGATGAGCCGCAGCGTTCTGGCGACTGAGCGCGCGTAGTCAAGGTCAGGCGGGCGAGCCGTGTGTTTGGATCTGCGGATTCCCCAGTCGAATCCGAATCATTACTTCTTGTACCCAGCGTGGCCCGTTCGGCGTCGATGTTTCGAACAGAAACGGAGGGTCGAAGGCCTGCGTCGGGCATCGCAGGAGGAAAGAGTTGTAACTGCGATTGGATGCGCGATACCATCCAGCGTCCGGGGTAACGAAGACCGTCAAGAACTACGGTGCCGCCAGGCCCAAATTGGTCTTGGATTCTGAACGAACGATCAATCCGTTTCGTCGTTGGGATTCCAGACCGGATGACCGGGCGCACTGAGCGTTGCTCGGCGTGTACCAACGGTGACGACCAGGCAGGTTTCCCGCCCGCGTGGGGCGACTTTTTCTGAGTCTAGCGTGTCTCATCTTCACATCCTTCTGATATGGCTTCATCTCTTTGCGGCGATCAGTTGGATCGGCGGAATGATTTTTCTTTCCCTGGTCCTGGCTCCCTTGGTCAGAAGCTGCAAGGCTGTGCCTGAATTCATGGCGCTCTTTCGCTCCGCTGCACGGCGATTCCGATTTATCGTATGGAGTGCGATTGCGCTCCTCTTGACCACCGGTCCGGTGCTCCTGCACCAGAGAGGCCTTTCGATGATCGATCCAGCCGAATGGCCGCAGATCTTGCGGATTAAGCTGGGATTGGTCGCAGCGCTTCTGCTCCTGACCTTTGCGCACGATCTTGCGCTCGGGCCACAGATGAAGAAGATCAGCGCTCTCCAAGAAGAGGCGGGGTCGTCCTGGGCGCAGGGGATTGTTCGCACCTTCTCCTGGGTGCCTCGTCTCGCCTTGCTGCTTGCGCTTGGAATACTCGTCGCAGCGGTCGTCCTCGTTCGCTCCTAGACCGCTCCGCTGTCGCTTTCTGCGACAGCCGCTGTTTCTCTCCTGGGGCAAGTCTCCCCTCCCTCTCACAGATCGATTGGGGCACCGAATTCAAACCGTGGCTTTTTCTAAGGAAATCTTGTCGTGAGGAGGTTCCTTTCCGGTTTCCTCCTTGCAAGAAGCCTGGCGCATGATTATGGCGCTGGCATCATGCCGTATCGGCGAGGAGGACAACTCTTCATGAGGCTGAGATGAAACGAAGACTCTGCAGCGTGGCCATTGTCTTATGGGTCATGACACTCGCTGCTGCCGGATGGTTTTTTGTGCAGGGATGGACGATGCAAGGCACAGATCGACGAATGCAAATCGTGTTAGCCCCGGCAGAGCGAGACCTGGTCCTGGACGAGATGCGGATGCTTCTGAAGGCGGTGCATGGCGTGATCATGGGCTTGGCCGGCCAGGACCAGGGGGCGGATCGAGCGCAGATTGAACAGGCAGCCCGCTCGGCTGGAATGGGGATGGCTGCCGACGTGAATCCGGCGCTCATGGCGAAGTTGCCGCTGCCGTTCAAACAGATGGGGATGTCAATCCACACAGACATGGACGCCCTGGCAGACGCGATCGTGAACAATGAGACGCCGCAACAGATCCTGCAACGGCTGTCGAGCATGACGGCCCGCTGCACCACCTGTCATGATCTGTACAGATTCGGAGTGAATCAGTAGCACGAAGCCACCATTATGCACGGTCTGAACAAAGGAAGAAGATAGGTTGGGCGTAAGCAAGACATTTCAACGCATGGAGATGATTTGCCGGAGGTGAAGCAATGGAAGTGGAGGAGCATATAGTAGGTAGTAGGGCGACGGCTCTGTGCGTACTTGACGGAAAGAGGAGGAAGGTTCATGTGGAATAAGGCGTTGATTCTCTCGCTCCTGACGGCGCTCATCGCTGTTCCGGGGGCCTGGGCGGAAGGACTTGCCGACAAACAGGGAGACGATGGACGGCATCATGTCGTCATGCATCTGAACTCCGGCGACGAGAAAGTGCAGCGGGGGGCGTTGAACAATATCCGGCATCTCTATCAGGAAGTGGGGCGTGAAAAGCTGCTGCTTGAGCTGGTGGTCCATGGTGCCGGTCTCTCGTTGTTCACAAGAAACGCGACCACACTCGGATCGGAACTGACTCAGTTGAAAGCAGAGTACGGCGTGGCGTATACAGCCTGTTCGAACACCATGAAGGCGATGAAGATAACCCGAGATGATTTGATCGGTGAAGTCAGCGATACGGTACCGGCGATGGTCCGGCTGAGCTGGACCTATATCAAGCCGTGAGTCGTGTAGCGTTCGGCATGAGGGGAACGGAAAGGAGACTACGATGGACGTACGCAGCAAGGTGTACCTGTATCACACGACGGTCACATGGACCGAGCAGCGTAAGGGCATGATCTCGTGCGCGGGGAAGCCCGATGTGCAGGTGGCGACGCCGCCGGAGTTCAAAGGCCACGAAGGGATCTGGTCGCCGGAGGATCTGTTCGTCGCGTCTGCGAACATTTGCCTGATGACGACGTTTTTGGCCGTCGCTGAGCGAGCCGGTCTCGCCTTCTCCTCCTATGAGAGCACCGCTGAAGGTCGACTCGAGTTAGTCGAGGGGAAATTCCAGTTCACTGCGATGACGCTCAAGCCGACCATCACGCTGGAGTCAGACAGCGATGCCGCTAAAGCCAAGGAGCTGATCGAAAAAGCCGAAGCCAATTGCCTGATTTCCAACTCGATGAAAGCCAGGGTGAGCTTGGAACCGATATTCCGCTAGGACGTATTGCTGTGGCATCCTGCGCCAGTGGCATCAGCTGCCCCTGGGGTGTTTCTCGCCAGTCCTTTCCCGTACTACCTTCACGATCCCAAGGGAACCAGCTAAGCCCGCGCCAGATTGAGGAGTTTCCCATCATCGACTGTTTGGCGAGGTGGCACACCGCTCGCAAGGTTGATTCTTGAATGGGTGGGGAGATGCGAACCATGCGACGTATGGCGATTCTCTGTAGTTTCTTGGCCGGTATGGCAGGCCTCGGATTCAGCGGCGGCGTGGGACTCAAGAATTTCACTCCCGCGACATCTGAAGGTGATCCGGTCAGTGGGCGGGAAATCTATGTCAACGCCTGCATCCGCTGTCATGGCATCGATGGCAAAGGGGCGCTGGGGATTCATCTCGTTCCACCACCGGCTGATCTGAGTTCGCCGGCCGTACAGAATCGACTCGACGGCACGCTGTTTAAGCGCATTCATGAGGGCAAACCGAACACCGCGATGGGGGCGTGGAAACATTCACTCTCCGACGATGAGATTTGGGATGTTCTGGCCTATGTGCGGACGCTGGGGGTCGGAAGCAACGTGCAGCCGTGAAGGTGAATCCATGTATTGGAACTTGGTTCCCATGGAGCAGTGAGAAGACCGGGACGAGTTTTGTGATCAACCAGTGCGAGGTGTCACCATGACTTGTAACGTTGGCGGAATTGAACGACCGATACGCATCGTCGCGGGATTACTGTTGATTGGGATCGGGGCGTTCGCGGGTCTCCCTGCAGTCGGTACTGGAATCGCGCTCATTCTGGGAGGGATCATGCTTGTCACCGGAGCGATCGGATATTGCCCGCTCTCGGCTCTGTTCGGGATCAATACCTGTTCGACCTTGCCTGGCGGGAAGAAGTGAGATTCGAATGAGGTACGGACGTACGATCGCTGGCATTGCAGTAGTCGGTGTACTCTCGGCTTCAATAGGTTGTGCGCCGCCTCCACGTATGGCGAGCAGCCATGAGGCAGTTGATGCCCCGCTTTTTGCCCCACCTTCGCCGGAAACCATTCCCGGTGACCTGCGCGGCGAGCAAATTCGGTTGGGTTATAAAATGGTCGTCAATACGCAAGAGTACGGGAAGCGCTACGTCGGGAATGCGCTCAACTGCACGAACTGTCATCTTGATGCAGGTCTCAATCCGAACGCGGCGTCATACGTCGGGATCAGCGTTCTTTATCCGGAATATCGCGACCGTGCGGGCCGGCAGGTGAGCCTCGCGGATCGGGTCAACGAATGTTTCGAACGAAGCATGAACGGCAAAGCCCTTTCTCCGGACAGCGAGAAGTTGGCGGCCATTGTCGCGTATATCGACTGGCTGTCGCAGGATGTGCCGCGTGGCAGTGCCGTGCCATGGCGAGGGATCCCCCGCATTACGTCGGCTCGTCCGCCGGATCCCATCAACGGTAAGAATGTGTTTGTGAAGAAATGTGTCTTCTGCCATGGGTCTGACGGGCAAGGGACGATGGCCGGGCCACCTGTGTGGGGGCCGCGCTCATACAACGTCGGTGCTGGAATGGCACGAATCGGCATCGCGGCCTCATTTATCAAATCGAATATGCCGCGCGGCTGGGGGTGGTCCGTGTCGGACGATGAGGCGTTCGACGTGGCGGCATATGTCAACAGCCAACCTCGCCCTGACTTTCCGGATAAAGTCCATGACTGGCCGAACGGCGGCAAGCCGGCCGATTCGCCATATTGACGGCGCGAGCTGCCGCGAGTCGTGCAACGCTTGTGAGACGAGCGGGAGTGGCTGGAAGTCTCATCCGCGCAAGTCGCGCCCGTCGCGCTCTCCATTCACGGGCGACGCACGCGGTGTGATCAATGACGAATCGCGGGAGAGAAAATACGATCACGGCGATACCCGCTGGGCGCACGCTGTCTCTGGCTGGCGGCGAAATTTCCTGATCCGGGAGGTGCGAGATGAACCTTACCGTTTCCTATCATGGAGGAACTCGGTATGACATCACGAGCGGCAAGCATCGAGTCGTCACAGACCAGCCGCTCGCCGGCGGTGGCCAGGATGCCGGGATGAGTCCGGTTGAACTATTCGTCGGTTCGGTGGCCAGCTGTGTGGGGTACTTTGTGGGTCAATTCTGCGCGCGGCATGGCATTCCTCGAGACGGATTGAGCGTTGACGGGGAATGGACCATAGCCGAAGGTCCGCACCGTGTCGGCCGAATCGACATCACAATCCATCTTCCCCATCGCATGACGACGGAGCAGAAGGAGCGGTTATTGAAGGTTGCGCATGGCTGCACAGTCCATCAATCGATCGCAGTCGCGCCGGCGGTGGCCATCAGGTTGAATCCGCACAACCATCAGGTGGGCACTCAGCCATGAATGATGGAGGAGACGTCGTGACGGCCACTCGACGCGCCTGGTTGAAGCGATTGATCTACGGCTTCAACGCAGGCGTCATCGTGACTCACCGTTTTTCACCAACACAGGCGGGCGAAGAAGGATCTGCTTCTAGAGAGACCGGCTCCCTCACCGTCCGGGTGATGCGTCCCTACGACGCGGAAACACCGGTGCGAGAGTTCACGTCGTACCTCACGCCCAATCATCGGTTCTTTGTCCGGAGCCATTTCGGTCCGCCGCCGCCCGAGGCCGTTTCCGAGGTCCATTGGAAACTTCATGTGAGCGGCCTGGTCGAGCGATCCCACGCATTCACGATGAACGATTTGCGGCACATGAACGCCGTGACCGTCACGGCAGTTGTCCAATGCAGCGGCAATGGCCGCGCCTTCCATCGCCCGAAGGTGCCCGGGGTCCAATGGGAACGGGGGGCGGTCGGCAATGCAGAATGGACCGGGGTGCGGCTGCGTGACGTGTTGGCGAAGGCCGGGGTTCGAACTGGGGCGCGTCACGTGCAGTTCCAAGGAGCGGATCGGCCTGTCGTGGCGTCCGTGCCGCTGTTCGTCAGAAGCATCCCGCTTGAGAAGGCACTCCATCCGGACACAATTCTCGCCTATGAGATGAACGGACGCCCATTGCCGCTGCTGTATGGAGCGCCGCTGCGTGTGATTACGCCTGGGTGGATGGCCGACTCCTGCATCAAGTGGCTGACCGATATCGTGGTGCGCGAAGACGAATCGAAGGGGTACTACATGCAAACGGCCTATCGCGTCCCAACGAAGCCAGTGGAGCCAGGCGTATCTGCAAGCAGCTCATCGACGCCGGTGGAAGCGATGGTGGTGAAGTCACTCATTGCCTCACCGAGTGAAGGCGCACAGGTCGGACCAGGGCCTGTGACCATTCAAGGCGTCGCCTGGGGTGGCGAGGCCAAGGTCGTGAAAGTAGACGTGTCGCTCGACGAGGGAAGAAGCTGGGAGCCCGCTCGATTGGTCGGAGAGGATCATCCCTATGCCTGGCGCCAATGGCAGTATGTCTGGAATGCGAAGACCGCCGGGATATCCACCATCCTCTGTCGCGCAACAGACGCGCGGGGAGAGACGCAACCAGCCACGAGTCCTTGGAATCCGGGCGGGTTTCTGTGGAACGGATGGGATCGTGTGTCCGTCACGGTGGCGGTTTGACAAACGCCGGAGCCGGCATCGTCTTCACATTCGTGATTGGCTTCGTGGGCCTGGCCGTCGTCACAGCGGCCCAAGAGGACGATCTGTCTACGGTGAGTACCGCGCTGGCTCCACGAGCGGAAGTGCTGATTATCGCGCGCTGTTCAGTCTGCCATAGCCCGGACCTGATTGATCAACAGCGACTGTCGAGAGACCGCTGGGAAGCCACGGTTGAAAAGATGAAGCATTGGGGCGCAGAGATTTCCAACGACGAAGCCGATCTGCTTGTGCGCTATCTGTCCGCGCGCTATCACTCCAGCGCCCCTGATCATCTGCCGCCCATCGATCGAGATCCGGGGGAAGCCGAATCCTTAAGACCGGAGTCAGCCGCAGAAGGTTCGCTTACGGGCGTAGCGGCGAGAGGGGCCGGGATCTTCGAGCACAATTGTCAGGCCTGTCACGGCGCAGGGGCGATCGGAGGCATGGGCCCGAGGCTGGCGAAGAATCTGATTCTCAAACACGAAGATCTCTTTTGGGAGACAGTCGTGTATGGCCGGGGGCCAATGCCGGCTTGGGGAGCAGCGTTGAGCGAGCAGGACATTGCCGATATTTATGCATGGCTGTCGACTCTTTGAGGTATGGGCGAACAGCGTGCTGATAAAAGGAGTGACGGGATGAACATGAGGAGAAAAGTGTTGGTTGGCAGTACGGCGGTGGCATTGGTTTGTCTGATGGCGTTCCCCCGTTTGTTATTTGGGAGCGATCAGTTGCGTGCAAAGGATATCATTCAGCAGACCTGCGTGCAGTGCCACCGGTTGGAAGGCACGGCCGACTCGCGTTTCAATCTCAGGGCACCCGATCTGATCTGGGCAGGCAGCAAGTACCAGCGGTCCTGGCTCATTCGCTGGCTGACCGGGAAAGAGGCACCGCTCTACGCCAAGGGTTATCGATGGGATCTGACGGACATTCCGTCGAGGCATCCGATGGTGACTGAGCCGGAGGCCAACGCCATCGCCGATTACTTTGCTGGACACAACAAGGATCCGCGAGTCAAAGTCGGCGCGTTTGATCTCTCGAAAGTGACGATGTTCGAGGTCGCATTCGGGGGTATGGCCTACAAGGCGCACGCCTGCCTCGGCTGTCACGTGATCAAGGAGAACGGCACGCTCATCGGGGGTCCGCAGAGTACGTCTCTCATGGCAGCCGGACAGCGGTATGACCAGGACTGGCTCTTCCGTTTTGGGCAGAATCCGCAAGACTTCGTGCCGCATAGCGGCGAGTTTCTGGCCGATGCAACGGAGCCGCAGCTCCGTGCCGTGATCGGATTCTTAATGGTCCAAGGGGTGAAGGACTTCAAATACTACGAGCCTTGGACGAGTCCGGAATTCGGAATGACGAGCGTCGATCGCGGCACGGTCATTTATAAAGAATATTGTTCACAATGCCATGGCGCGAACGGAAAAGGCGATGGGCCGGCGGCCTCCGGGCTGGAACCGAAGCCGGCGATCCATGCCAACATTCCGTTCGAAAAGCTTCCGATGGAGTATCTCTATAACGTCGTCAACCATGGTGGCGCGGCGATAGGAAAATCGCCGAACATGCCCTATTGGAACTTGACCATCGGCCAACAGGGCGTGGCCGATGTGATCGCGTATCTGAAGGCAACCTTCAAAGGTGCGTCAGGAGCATCCGCTGCCGTCTCAGGCGGAGGGCCGACGGGCGTCTGTCCTCAAGAGCGCAAAACGGCGAAGGCTCCGGGAGCATTGATGTCGACAACCAATCCGCTTCCGCCTTCTGCGGGAGCCATCAATGCCGGCAAGACGTTATTCCTCCAAGCCGCACAACCGCTTGCCTGTGTGATGTGCCACGGCAATCAGGGGGATGGGCAGGGATTGATGGGTAGCGCATTGGTTCCCCCACCCCGGAACTTCACATGCGGCAAGATGATGCAACACATTCCTGACGGCCAGATGTTTTGGGTCATCAAAAATGGCTCGCCGGGAACCGGCATGATGTCGTTCGCCGGGTTGCCGGATGAGCAGGTATGGCAGTTGATTCACTACATTCGATCGCTGGCGAGATAACACGCGAAGCGCGCAAGACGTTCGAGAAAGGCGCGATCTGAAGTTCGAAGTTCCATCAACCTCGAACTTCGGACCTCGAACCCTCGCCCGTCCCACCCGCGATTGACGAATGACGTATCGGAAAGGACTGAAGGATGCCGACACCACAACCAGGCGTGCTCCCTGCGGGGGGTGCCCATGCTTATTTTCTGACGTTTACGGTTGCCGACGATATTGAGCGCAGCGTCTTGAGCCAAGCGATACAGGAGATTCTCCCGTCGGCGCGGGCTCTGGCCACGAAAGCGAAGACGGCCAGGCTCTTGTGTACGCTCGGCATCGGCTCCGAACTCTGGGACCGGCTCTCTCCGGCGAGCCGCCCAGCCGGACTCCGGCCGTTCCGCGCCGTCAAGGCGAATGAGCGAGTTGCACCGGCAACGGGAGGGGATCTTCTGGTGCAAATTACCTCCGGGCGTCATGACCTGAATCTTGATCTCGCGATGGGACTTGCGCGGCGTCTGCAGACGTTGGCGACAGTGTCCGAGGAGATCCACGGGTTCCGGTATCGGGATTCGCGGGACTTAACCGGATTCATCGACGGAACGGAGAACCCCAAGGGAAAGGCCAGGGTGGCCGCCGCCCTGATCGGAGAAGAGGACCGGCGCTTTGCGGGGGGCAGTTACGTGGCGGTCCAGCGCTATGTCCATGATCTTGAACGATGGCGCAGGTTGGACGATCGAGAACAGCAACAGATCATCGGAAGGACGAAGCGAGGCAGCGTCGAGCTGCCCGAAGCGAAAAAGCCCGAGACCGCCCACATCAGCCGTGTCGTGATCGAGCAAGACGGTGCGGAGTTGCAGATCCTGCGGCAGGGGTACCCCTGGGGGACGGTCCGCGAAGCGGGGCTCTACTTCGTCGCCTACACGAAGTCTCTGGATGTCTTTGACTTGATGTTGGCTCGGATGATGGGGACGACGGCCGACGGGCTGCACGATCGACTCATGGAATTCAGTCGAGCCGTCACAGGCGCGACGTTCTTCGTGCCTTCCTTGGAAACAGTATCGTCTCTCAAACCATGACAGTATGAAAAACGGAGGAGCGTGACACATGGCGACATTCATTATTTCCGGCAGTCGAGGCACAGATGATCCCACGATGGCGACCTTGCCGTTCATGGCGGCGAAGGCCGCCAAAGAACAGGGGCATGATGTGGTGCTCTGGCTCTGGAACGAAGCGGTGACGCTCGGCCGCGCCGGCACGGCCGATTATGTGACAGGCGTGAATCTCACTGCGCTGAAAGATCTGCTTACGGCGGTGCAGGCGGCAGGTGTGCCGATCTGGGTGTGCGGCGCCTGTGCGGTGGCGAGGCAAATTGGGAGTGCGGATCTGGTAGCCGGCGCATCGATCAAGGGCATGCCGGATTACATTAAAGCGGTGGCTGAGCGTGAGAAGAGCATCGCGTTTTAAGAAAGGAGAGAATGATTCATGCGTGAGAGAGGTATGTTCCTTCTGTGCTGCCTCATGGCTGTAGGAGGCGTGTCGTTGTCCCAAGCGGCTGAACGACACGTGATGCAGCCGAGAGTACCCGCCGATAAACTGGCCGACGCGCGCGCTGACGAGCCCGTTGCGGGATTCCCCTGAGATCGTCGAGCAGGGCAAAGCGCTCTATAACGGCAAGGGCACCTGCTTTAATTGTCATGGAAAGGACGGGGGTGGGAATGGGCCGCTAGCCGCTCAGCTGGATCCATCGCCTCGTAATTTTCAGCACCATGGATTTTGGCGCCATCGCACAGAAGGCGAGCTTTTCTGGGTGATCAAGCACGGTTCGTCTGGCACGGCCATGCTCGGATTCGGCCAGGTGTTGTCCGACGAAGAGATCTGGACCCTCGTTCAGTATGAACGCAGCTTCGCCGGCGGGCATGGACCAGGCATGATGGGTCATGGAGAGGGGATGGGACCCAGGATGGGGCCGGGTGGCGGAATGGGTGGCATGGAACATCGCGGGCGGAAAGGTGGGATGGGTGAGTGTGAAGGCGAAGCTTGTGGCCGGTAACTGGGTATGGGAATATGCAAGACACAACCAGGCAAGGAGGTCGGTATGCGCGCATTCATCACGGTCGGCGCGGGAATGGTTATTGGACTGGCCCTGAGCGGCTGTTCTTCCTATCACACGGGAAAGCACGCAGTCCCGCTGCAGGCGAAAGCGGCGATCGCCGGGCCGGGCATTACCGGAGAGGCGCAGCTTTATGAAGAATATCAAGGGCGCGTGCGGATCAAGCTGAAACTGCAAGGCAGTCCGGACAGCAAACTGATGCCGGGACTGCACGCCATTCATATCCACGAAACCGGGAACTGCGAGCCATTTGCAGCGGCCAAAGGGCATTTCGACGGCAACATCGATCCGCAGGTCAATCCGGAAGCCAATGTCAGCCCCGGTCTGGGCAATCACCCCTATCATCTCGGCGATCTGCCGAACCTGTCCGTTGATAATGAACGGGAGGGCTCTCTCTATACCATTACGAGTCGAGTCACCTTGTCCGATGGATTGACTACGCTGTTCGACAAGGATGGCAGCGCCGTCATCATCCATGAACTCCCGGACCACTACGTACCCGATCCACCAACGAAGGACGCGCCGGGCGGAGCACGGATCGCTTGCGGTGTCATTGTGAAACAATGACCGTTTCAAAGGATCATGAAGTCGTGGTGTGCACGATCGAAGGGAGGTAGCCATGAAAAAGGGTTCGTTTCTCAGCGACGTCCGGATCCTTCGCGAGCGCGCGCGGAAGGAGATCAAGCAGGGTGCGGTGACGCCGGGGTATCGGGGAGACCGAAAGACCGTGATCAAGATCCTCAATGAGGCCCTCGCCACGGAAATTATTTGCGTGCTTCGCTATAAGCGGCACTTTTTCATGGCGTCCGGGATCAATGCACAGAGCGTTGCACAGGAGTTCCTCCAACACGCCAATGAAGAGCAGACCCACGCAGACCAGATCGCGCAGCGGATCGTGCAACTGGGCGGGGAGCCGAATCTGTCCCCCGATGGTCTCTCTAGCCGAAGCCACTCTGAGTATATCGAGGGTAAGGATCTGCTCGACATGATCAAAGAAGACCTGGTAGCCGAACGCATCGCCATCGATAGTTACCGGGAGATGATCAACTACCTGGGCAATGACGACCCGACGACCAGGCGGATGCTGGAAGGCATCCTGGCTATGGAAGAGGAGCACGCGGACGACTTGGTAAGTCTCCTGGAGGAGATGGGAGAGAAGTGAACGGAGAACTCTCTGCTGTACCCCTCTGCTGCCGCGCTCGACTGGGTTAGAAGTGAACCTTTTCCCTCTGCATAGAGGATGAGCCTGCTGTTGCGTTTTGCAACACCACCAGCCTCGCCCAGGCCCTGGAATTCCCCAGTGCAATAGTTTTCGATCCAGAACCCTTCCGTAAGACCTCATCATATTGAAGCAATCCTGGATCCACTCTTGTGCCTCTCTGGCACGGACTTGGCTTTTGAAGGAAGAAGAACATCTTCATCAACGGAGGATCTGCCATGGAAAATCAGAACGCCAAATGTTCAACACAAGCTGTTGCCCTTGCCTTTCTCGGTGGAGCGATCGCAGGAGTCGCTGCCGGTATTCTTCTCGCTCCCAAGTCGGGGGAAGAGACGCGCCGCGAGCTCAAGGGCTATGCCAGAAAGACTGAGGAAGACATCATCGAGAAAGCCAAGGAGGCGCGAGCCGCTCTCGATGAAACCATCGAGCGTGGCAAGCAATACATGGCGGAAAAGCGGGCGGACATCGACGCGGCGGTCAAGACGGGCAAAGAAGCCATGAAAGAGAAAATGGACAAATGCTGTACCTGATGGATGGGTTGGAAGGGCGTCGTAGCGCGGTCACGTGAAGATGTCCGCAAACGACGCTGAACTCAACGTTCTGAACACGCCGTAGACGGACATCGAGGAAGCGCTGGCAAAGTGGTACGAGGATGGGGCAGTGGGAGCGTGGTTTGTTGCGATGGATTTCCAGCATCGATGATGGCGGTGGCAAGTGGAAATGTCGGAGAAAGCGGCCTGACTACGCTAACAAATTGATTGTATTGATAAATATTGAAAAATGTCTTGGATAACGCCCCCTCCATTATATGGATGGAAACAAAGCCTTCTTAAAGGGGCGGCTGCGGGGACGCTTTGTGCCATGTTATTCGTGGGTTGCACCGAGGTTGAACATCGCCGTGGGGAGCAGCGGCCCAATCCGTATCTGACCTCGGATACCAGGCATCCGATTCCCTTGTCATCATCGGCTGGAAAAGAGCATCGTGCGGTCATGTTGCAGCATCTCGAAACCATTCAAGTGATCGTGAGCGCATTGGTTGAAGAGGACTACGAGCTGGCGAAAGGCCTCACCGAATCGCACCTCGGATTTTTCATGCATCGGCAGGCGATGGCGAAACAAGAACCGGAGAATTTTCCACCCGCCTATCACGATTTGGCCATGGCCCATCACGAGGCGGCGGAAGAACTGGCGCGCACAATCCCCACCCAGGACTTGAAGCAGATTTTGCCCCAGTTCGATAATGTGCTGAAGGCCTGTGTGGCCTGCCATCTGGAATTCAAACTCGAAGACCGTTCGTAGCTCAGAGGGGGAAGAACATGAGTGGACAGAAAGCCATCACTGAATTCTTTGAGGAGGATCACGACCGGCTGGATGAGTTGTTCACGACCTTTCAACGATTGAAGCGCTCCGATTTTGCCAAGGCCAAGGAAGCGTTCAAAGAATTCAAGATCGGCCTCCAGCGGCATATCGTGTGGGAAGAGGATCTGCTCTTTCCTCTGTGGGAAGCGAAAACCGGCATGTCTGAAAGTGGGCCGACGCCCGTCATGCGAAACGAGCATCGCCAGATCGGGCAGCAGCTTGAAGCCATTCATCGGAAAGTGGCGGACCAGAATCCCGACAGCGATCAAGAAGAGCAGGTGCTGTTGGACTTGCTCGGCTCTCACAATAGGAAGGAAGAGCGGGCGCTCTATCCCGCCATCGATCAGGTGGCCGGTGCGGAAGAGCGCGAAACGGTTTTTCAGAACATGAAGAATATTCCAGAGGACCGCTACAAGGTCTGTTGCGGACAGTACTGATGGAGATCGCTTGGAAGGGTGGCGGGATGACTGACGTGTCGCGTAAGCTTCTCAGAGAACTCTCACTTGCCGGTTTCTTTCTAGCAGGCGGGCTGGCGATTCAGCCGGCACACACGTTTGACATGAACGCCTGGGCCGGTTCCCAGCCGTCGAACAAGACCGCAAAGGCTCAAGGGAATGTCGAGCGGGGCAGAGCAGTCTTCAATGGGAAAGGGGCGTGTCACTACTGTCATGGCGTCGATGGAAACATAGACCAACGGCCCCGACTCGAAGCCGACACCACCGCGCTCATTGCTCGCTTAAATCCTCCACCAACTAACCTGCGCGATCCAAAGGCGCTCTCTCTCAAAAACGACAAAGAACGCGGTCGTGCCATTCGAGAAGGCCATCCGGGAACAGGCATGTTTCCCGACACCACCATGACGGATCAGGATCTCGCCGATACGTTGATGTATCTGGCTCTCCTCAGGAGTGAAGGCGCCGCGAAACGCAAATGATGCCGTGTTTCCATGATGACGGGAGGAGAAAGGGAGTCATGTCCAGACAAAAGGCGTTGATCTGCTTCGTCCTCGTTGGGTGTTTTCTAGGCGCCGCCATCAACGTGGACGGCAATCTCGCTCAGGCGAGCGACGGTGGCCCGCAGGGCGCCGACAAAAATAGTTCGAGCGGGGTGGCCTCGAGGCATCCGGCCGGGGACAACACACGGGGCGAGGAACTCTACAATGCCAGCTGCATCGTCTGTCATGGCTCGCGTGCGACAGGCGGCATCGGTCCTCGATTGGCGCACAATCCCGTGCTGTCGAACGAGCAGGTTTTTTGGAAGATCGTCTACGAAGGACGACACATGATGCCGCCGTTGAAGGACGCCGTGACCGAGCAGCAGATGGCCGACATTCGGGCCTGGCTGAAGTTGCTGCCGTGACATGTCGGGCGCGGATCCTCCGTTATAAGGCAAGCGCTTGAACGCGAATTCTCGCATCCACGATCCGGCAGCCCTGGCCCGGCGGGAGAGCGAAAATCGGATTCAGATCGAGTTCGCTGATGTCGGGAATCTCTTCGGCGAGGCGGGAGGCACGCAACAATACGTCTTCAATGGCTTCAAGGTCGGCTGACGGGTGCCCCCGATAGCCGGTCAGCAGCCGATAGCCTTTGATCCCACGGACCATCTCCATGGCGTCTCGATCGGTGAGAGGCGTGATGCGGAACTGCACATCGCCGAGGATCTCGACGTGAATGCCGCCGAGGCCGAAGGCGATTAAAGGCCCGAACGAAGGGTCTTGCGTGACTCCGACCAGCACTTCCACTCCGCCGGTGAGCATCGGTTGCACCAGCACCCCTTCCATCGCTTCCAGTTGGTGTGATTGGACGACGCGCGCTCTGATCGCGTCGAAGGCGCTACGGACCGCCCGCTCGTCGGCGAGATTCAACTGCACGCCGCCGATCTCCGTCTTGTGCACGATCTGATGCGAGGCTAGTTTGACAGCGACCGGGTAGCCGATCCGATCGGCCACGGCCACTGCCTCATCGGCTGTGCGCGCGATCCCGCCGGACTGAACGGGGAGCTTCATCGCGCTCAACACGGTTCTTGTTTCCTCCGTCGTCAGCCAGCCGGCTCCACGTTGTGCCAACACATTCGAGCAGATCGTTCGTGCCGCAGAAAGATCCAGATCGTCGAAGTCAGGAACCATACCGGGAGGTTGTCGCCGCCACTCTGCGTAGGCCGCCGCCTTGCTGAGGGCAAGTGCGGGGCTTTCCGGCAGGGAATAGGTTGGGATCGTTTCTTTGGGCGCGGAGAAGGCACGGTCGGGGTCTCCTTCCGCCATCCATCCGATAAGCACGGGCTTTGTCGTGATACCGGTCTTCCGCGCCCTCTCGATTCCGGCTTGAATACCCTGGGCGATTCCTGCCGTGTCGGCTGGGGTCACGGATATGTAAAGGATGATCAAGGCGTCGATTTCCTCGGCCGGAAGTAATGTTTCGATCGCTTTGGCGTACTGGTCCGATGTGGCCGACGCGATGAGATCGACCGGATTGTTCAGCGCGGCGGTATCCGGGAGAAATGCCGTGAGAGCCGTCTTCGTAGGGGCAGACAGTTCCGGAACGACCAGCCCACCGGCCTCGCATGCATCGGTGCAGAGGATGGCCGGTCCTCCCGCATTTGTGATGATCCCGACCCGACGCCCCGCCGGCAGCGGTTGAGCAGCCAGACCGCTGGCCAGCGCCAACATCTCTTCGAGCGTCTCGGCCCGGATCACACCGGCTTGGTGAAACAAGGCGTCCACAGCCACGTCGCTGGTGGCGAGGGCCGCGGTATGAGAACCGGCGGCGCGACGCCCCGACTGGGTGCGTCCCGCTTTGACGGCAACGATCGGTTTGCGTCGACTCACGCGCTGTGCGATGCGCGCGAAGCGGCGGGGATTGCCGAAGGATTCCATGTACAGGAGAATCACCTCTGTGGCCGGGTCTTCCTCCCAATATTGCAGGAGATCGTTGGTGGAGACGTCGGCTTTGTTCCCGACGCTGACGAAGGACGAGATGCCCAGATGAAAACGGCGCGCTCCGCCCAGAGTCGCAATCCCGATCGCGCCGCTTTGCGAGGACATTGCCACGCGGCCCTCAGGAGGGAAGCGCGGGGTGAAGGTGGCATTGAGCCGCACGGCCGGGTCGGTATTCAGCACCCCGAAGCAATTGGGGCCAAGCATGCGCATGCCGTGCCGACGGATCTTCTCCACAAGGTGCTGCTGCAGGAGCGTCCCTGCTGTTCCCGTTTCTGCGAATCCGGCTGAGATTACCACGAGCGCTCGGATGCCTTTGGCCGCGCATTCTTCGACGACGGGCAACACGCTGTCCCGAGGTACGGCAATGACGGCCAGGTCCACCGGCCCCGGAATTGCGTTCACGCATGGGTAGGCGCGTACTCCGGCGATCTCGGCCGCCTTGAGATTGACCGGGTACACGGGGCCTTGAAACTGATTGACGATCAAGGCCTCGATCAAGCGATGGCCGATGCTGCTCGGATCGCGGGATGCTCCGATCACCGCCACTGCGCGCGGGTGGAAAAATGGCCGGAGCGACGCGGTGGTGGCGATTCGCTCCCGTACCTCCGCACGGGTGACGGTCGTCTCCGTAGGAATCAGCGACAATTCGACTTCCATGTCGTCGCCCTCGTAGGCTTCATGGGCCGTAAACCCCGATTCCCGGAACACTTCCCGCATGGCCAGATTGTCCGCATGGGTTACCGCCCATAAGCGGGTGAATCCGTGCCGGATGGCCGGCAAAGCGAGTCGTTCAAGGAGCAGGGTGCCCAAGCCTTTCCCATGGAACTCGTCGACCACGGCCATCGCCACTTCAGCGGTGTGCACGTCCTTCGCCCAGTAGGAGCCGGCGGCAATAATGTGCAGCGCGGCTTCCCATATCCGCGTCACAATCAGCGTAAGCTGCGAGCGGGGAGTTGAGGAGTCGCACAAGGCCGCGACGAGATCGGCCGGCGGTGTGCTCTCCGAGAAAAACCTGCGACGTTTCGACTCCGGTGACAGGCGGTCGATGAATTGCTGCATCAACGCCGCATCCGATGGCTCGGACGGACGAACCGCCGCGGTCGTTCCATCGCGGAGAATCAGCGATCCCGACTCCGCATGATCGGACTTCAACGGCGGGACATAGAGCGGACGAACCTGTCTCATCTTGTTTCTATCTACGGCACCAGCCGATCCGGTTTCAACACCGGAACGATTCCCGGTCCCGCCATCGCCAGGCTCCTGATCAGCTTGAGCCGGCGGTCTGCGCGCGCGAAGTTTTCGGCGGTCACGGTGAGGACGACAAGTGTGACCATGAGGGGCTGTTATCGAAAATATGGGTCAGATCTCAACGGACGACGAGGACGGAGGCATTGGCACGATGGACGATGGCGTGAGATACGCTGCCCAGCAGGAACCGATCGAATCCCTTGCGCCCATGGGAGCCGACCACGATGAGGTCGTGGCTGTTTCCCGCTTCACACACGGTCGTCACAGGATCGCCCGAACGGACATCGGTGGTGACGGTGAACTGCGGGCCGGCTAACGCCTGAGCCATGTCGTGCACGACCTGTTGAGCCTGCCGCTTGTGTTCTTCAACCCAGCTTTGAAATCCCGTCATTAAATTCGGCTCGACTATTGCGAGCGAGGGCACGACCGACAGAATCGTGACGGCGACGGGGTTTCGGAAGGGATAGGCCGTCAACCAGGATTGCAGGCGGAGTGCATCCTCGCGGCTTTCCATGGCCATGAGCACGCGCGTCACGGGCCGAGCCTTTCCTTTTACGATCAGCGTTGAGCAATTTGAATGAAGCAAGACATGATGGGAGATGCTGCCGACCAGCATTTCCGTGAGACGGGAACGATCATGCGTGCCGACAACGATGAGGCCGGTCTGCGTGGATTTTGCGGTGTCCAGGATATAGGAGGCTGCGTGATGGACTTCGCACTTGGTTTGGACGGAGGGAATGTCTGCGGGCAACAGGGTGCGGCAACGTTCCACCACTTCGCGGCCGGCTTGCTCCATCGCCTGGCGAAATTCCTCGTATCCCTGCAAGTTGGCCGCCTCGGCCAACATGGGAGACTGGAACATGCCCAGATCCACGCCGTGGACCAACGTCACTTCATCGGGCCGATAGAGCAGCCCGAGTTGTTCGACTGCGGCAAAGGCCTCATTCGACCAATCGACGCCGATGACGATTTTCATTCTACGGCCTTCTCGAACCAATCGTTAAAACAGAGGATGGGGCGCGGTTCCGAACGGCAAGACGCGCAGTGATTCACCGAGATTGCCGCGAATGCGCCACCCACCTTCTTCGAACACGAGATAGTGCACTTCTTCATGCCAGCTGTCGATGGGGACATACAGGCCGCTGGTCTTGGACACGGCCCAGAGATGGCCGGTGCAGGTAACTTCCAGCACGGCATTGGTGCCCGCTCCCACCTTGGTGATTTTGCTGAAGAGGTGGGTGCTCGCAATCTCCTGATACTCGTCGAATAGGTCCTTCCAGACTTTGCGTATATCGTCCTTCTTGAGCCCATGATAGTTGTACTGCGGAGAGTAGAAGGCCATGACCGTTTCAAGATCGTGGGCTGTGACCGTCTGTTCGGCCCGCTCAAAGGAGGCCACAACAGCGGTGAGCGTGGACTCGTCCACTTCGATCACAGAACCGGCCGGGACGACGGTCTTGGCCTGCCCCGCTCCCATGCCGACGTGGGATGCGATGATAATCGTAAGAGCGGTGATGGCGGCGCGCACGTTCCGGCCTCGAAATGTCATTGCTCCTCCCTCTGCCGCTGCATCAAATGCCGACGAGCGCACGGTGGGCACAGATCCCCTTCAGGCTCCGTATGGCATCCTCGAAGGACAACCCGGGGGCGTTCCGGCCGCGATGTTCGCCGGCCGCCAGCACCAGATCGTTGACCGACAAGATTCCTTGCAGGATACCGTCTTCGTCGACGACCGGCAAGCGGCGGATTCGTTCTCGCTCCATGAGGTCCATGGCCGTATGGATGCCGTCATCGGGGCGGCAGCTGATCGCCTTCCCTGACGCGGTTTCCCATGCCGTGATGGTTGATGGAGGCCTGTTCTTAGTGGAGGCCGCCATGCAGATGTCACGATCCGTGATTATGCCCATCACGTGTCCTTGGACGTTCAAGATCGGCAGAGCACCGCAGTCGTTGTCCCACATCATCTTGGCCGCGGCCGCGAGATTCGTGTCCGGGCCGCAGCACTGGACGTCTCGTGTCATGAGGTCTCCGACTTTCATCCTGCCCTCCTTGAGACCGGTTGCGGGTCTCATCTCGTCCACGTCACTCGCACGAACTCTTCATCCTTGTCGTAATGCAACTCCAGCTCACCGTGATAGGCGTGCTTCAGCGTTTCGCCGATCTGACGGGGTAAGTGCGTGTCGGTTGTGGAGACGACCACCCCTTCGGGCTTTTCCTCGATGCTCATGATTCGTGCAAGCGGGTGCTCTTTGTTCTCCTTGGCCTCCGTGTTCTTGACCACGCCCATGACCTGTTCGTGTTCTTGGCGAGGGAACGTACCTTTCAGGGTCAGAAAACCTTTTGGATATTTGTCATGAATTCTGTGACAGGCAGGACACATGGTTTCATGCGCGTCAGACGGCGGAGTGGCCCAAGTCCAGTGGCCCTTATGGAATACCGCTTTGCACCTGGGGCAAACCGTCGGCTCTTTCAGCTTGCCGGCCAGCTTGTAGGTGTCGTGCCGATGTTCCTGAAGGGTGCGGTCGCGCCTGGCGCCTAGACCAGCCGGTGTCTTGGTTTGCTCAGCCATGAATGCTCCTTCATCTTTAGGCCGAAGAAGGCTGTATGCGCTCGCGTATCGCTTCCTCGGCCAGGTTCAAATACTCCACCACATCGCGATCGTCGACTTGGGTAAAGTCGACATAGTGATTCCCCACGGCCCAGAATGGGTCCGGTGTGGCAAGGACCACGAGCTCATCCACTCGCGTGCGGGCCACTCTGATGGTCTCTGCCGGTCCGACCGGGATGGCTCCGATCAGGCGTCTCGGCTTCAGATGCCTGATCGCGTCTGCTGAGGCAAAAAAGGTAGAGCCGGTCGCGATTCCATCGTCTACGAGAATGACGGTGCGGTCGGTGAGCGCAGGGAGCCGTCGACCCTGGCGATAGAGAGCCTGCCGTCGAGCGATTTCGTGCTGCTGCCTCTGAACGAGATCCTTGACGTCCTGGTGAGAGAGATGGAACGCCTCCATCGCGTCCGGATTGAGATAGACCGTTCCCGTTTCGCCCACCGCCCCTAATGCATATTCAGGATTATCCGGCGCTCCCAGCTTGCGGGTGATGAAGAGGTCCAGCGGAAGATGAAGCCCCAGGCTCAACTGGTAACCGACTGCCACACCGCCGCGGGGAAGCGCCAGGATGAGAGCCGCCGGATGGTTACGATATTGGATCAGTTGTTCGACGAGCCGACGACCGGCCTCTTCACGGTTCTTGAATGTCACCAGTTATCCTTCCTGCCGACCGGAACGTGCCACCCTATATCACGCCGCTTGTGACGCCGACTCCGATCAAGAACATGGCCATCACGGCCAGCGCGGCAATCAGCCACCAGAGGTGATGATGCGGCCCGGCCTCTCTCTGATGCCAATGCACGTTCCACGGAATTTCGAGATAACGGGGATGGCGGAACATGATGTCCTCTTTTGTCTCCCCATGTGCAATGCCACGCGAGCCCGTGATCGGCCCGTTCCTTTCACTCGCAGGCGTTCAGCCATCATCAGATAGATGTGCGCCCTCGCATCACGTCACTTTCACTTCGATCGCCTTGGGCTTGGCCTTCTCCGACTTCAGGAGATGGACCTTCAGCACGCCGTCCTTGTACTCAGCCCCCACCTTGCTGCCATCCGCATCTTCCGGAAGCGTAAAGCTCCGGAGGAAACTGCCGTAGGCGCGCTCGACTCTGTGGTACTTCTTATTCTTCTCTTCCTTTTCGTACTTCCGTTCACCCGTGATCGTGAGCACGTCGTCGTGCACGTTCAACTTGATGTCCTCCTTTTTCATCTCAGGAATCTCGGCCTTGATGAGGTACTCCTTGTCATCTTCCGAGATGTCCACCAACGGCGACCATTCGGCGACGGTGATCGCCTCTTTCTTATCGCCGTTGGCAGCGACCGGCGCGTGGCCTAAGAAGCTCGACAGGCGCTTTTCCATCTCTTCTATTTCCTTGAACGGATTCCATCGCATCGTCGGCTCCCATCGTGTTAATGCGGTCATGACCGTTCCTCCTTTACTTTATGTGGTTATGAATGTCTGATGCTCGGCTGGATGCTGTAATGTCCTGGTCGTTGTAAGCTCAGAATGACGCAGCCTTCGCGGCTGAGTCGGTCGATTTCGAGAAAGACTTGGTTCCAGGTGAGTCCCGGACACTCAAGGACCACTTCCTCAAGGTCGCAACCTGGAGAGCGAAGAACAATCTCCATCACAGTTCGAGTCGTCGCCGTCTGTGCCATCGTCTCCCTCCTGTATAACGACCATTGCCAATCCGAGACATGTGCATCGACGGTGCCAGGGCTCGAGACATGAAGGCCGAGCAGGCTCCTCTTGGAAATGCGGCATGTTACGTAACGGGTGGATTTCAGTCCGGCGGCGAGAAAGCAAGCGTCTGTGGCATTACGGGACAGGTGATGCCTGCGGGCTGTTGCCTCTTTCGACATTGCATGGAGATGTGTTCGCGTTATGTCAACTGGGGGCAAGGTGTGATCAGGATACTCAAGAACTCACCGCATGTATGTAACGGAAGGGGGCATGATTCCCAGAAGGAATCCTTTCCCACATTTCCGGCTCACATATGAGTACCGAGCACGTTCAATGGGAAGAAGGCATCCGATCATGGCGAAGATTGCTGCCAGGAAGAACGCGCATCTCGACCGGTGCCATCGCTGCGGTGGATTCATGGTGGAGGAGCGAGTCTTCGAGATCCGTGCACTCGAGTGGCGCTGCGTGAGCTGCGGCGAGCGGATCGATCCGGTCATTCTCGCCCATCGCCGGAACGATCTCACGCGAATCGAGGGGAAGAAACTCTTTGCTGGCAAAGGCAAGGCCTGCCTCAACTAGGCCACCCCAATCCCGTCAGGCCCTCAATACCACAGCCTGCTGTTCGGTGAGGCGTCTTGCCCCTGTTGATTCTGACGGGATTGAGATTAACTGGGAGATAGAGGAGGTGGCTTGAGCCTAAAGAGGTCGGCACCCTTGAGAGTTGTGACTCGCCCACATCACTCCTTATCTATTCTGTCGCATTTAAGGGCAGTACCTGGCCGGCAGGGCAATTCTCCCTACAGGCCATCTTCGTCACCAACCACTTGTTCTCTCGAAGAAGGCTTGCGCTGTGCTCGTGCACTGACTCCCATTGAATCAGATGAGTCCGGGACAGCCAATGCTTACACGTGAAGAATATTTCACATAACTGGGGACGATGTTCCAGACAGGCAAGTTGGAAGTGCGTCTGCAGGGGCAACGGTTGCGGGGCGGCTTCACGTTGGTGCGCATGAAAGATCGGCCGCGGCACTGGCTGCCGATCAAACAGCGAGACGAGGAGGCGCGTCCCGGTCACGAGGTGGTACAGGACTATACCACCGGGGTGCTCGCATAGGACGATCGAAGACCTGGAAGCAGCCGTCGCAGCCGGAGTGGTGGAGACGTACCGCTGTGGGTGAACTGAACTCCATGAAAAAGAGTCCCCGAATCGCTGGCGACCAAGGACAACCGGTGGCCTCAATGGCAGGGACAAACGAGCAGCAGACCTTCCGGTTCTGGAATGTGGTGGTCACAGCCAGGGACCATGAACAGCGACACCTGGCCAGGTTGGTGAAGCGGCTGGGCGACTTCTGGTGGACACCGTTTCTCGGGGTGTTGGTCGGGCGAGTCGAGGATCATGAAGCTTTCTGCGGGCAATTATGCCGTAACGAAGAGGAGAGGCCCGGATTTCTCCGCCCCTTGGCAAGGCTGATCCCGATTGATCGTACGGTTACCTTCCAGGTCGAGCACCTGCCGGCCCAACTTGAGCGAGCCGTTCTGGCGTATGCAGATCGGATCGACAGCGGCTCGTTCGTATGTGCGGATCGAGCGGCGCGGCCATGCGGGTGGGATCCATAGTCAGTCGCTGGAGCAGGAGCTCGACCGAATATTGATGAACCGCCTACAAGACCAGGGCGCCGTGCCGTGCATCGATTTCAAGGATCCGGATGCGATTGTGGCGGTGGAGCTGATCGGGGACGAATGTGGAGTCGGATTGATCACCCGAACGATGCGGGCGCGGTTCCCTTTCGTGAAGGTGCCATAAGCAAGAAGGGAGGAACTCATGACAGTGCCCAAGCATCTGGATGAAGCTGCGGCGAAGATGAAGGAGGCCACGGCCAGGATTGAGGAGGCGCGCCAGGGTCCCATGACCTGTGAAAATCAGAAGGTGTGGCTGGAGGCGTTGACGGAGTATTGCCTGGCACTGTCCGAAGTCCAAGCCTACGGCAATGAATCAGTGCACGAGAAATTGCATGAGCTGGCCGGACGCATAGGCTTGCGGAAGTTTCCTGCCGGCCGCTAGGCCGGTGCACGGGTAACAGGAGCGCGCGTTACTGTTTGGCCTTTTTCTCTTCGGCCAGGGTTCGGTGGCGCAATCGTTGAACCAGCTCTTCATAGGAGTCGGAGCGGATGATCTTTACGAACTGGCTGCGGTAGTTCTTCACCAGGCTGACGCCGTCGGCAATGATATCGTACGCATACCACCGGCCTGCTTTGTTGATCAGGCGGTAGTCCATCGGGATTTCGACTTTGCTGGAGACGAGTGTTGTACGGACCTCCGCATACTGGCCTTCGAGCCGCTCACTGAGATATTCAACCTGCTCTCCGGAATAGCCCTCGATTTTTTCCGCGTACCGGTCGGAAAGAAAGATCTTGAACAGACTCACAAATTCGGCGCGTTGTTCGTTCGTCAACGGCGTCCAGTAGGCTGCCAAGGCCCGTTTAGACATTTCGGCATAATCGAAGCGGGTCGCGATCACGTCTTCCAGCATACGGCGACGAGGCATGAGCTTGGCAGGATCTTTCAGCTTGGGGTCTTCAAGAATGCGGAAAACTTCAGTGACCGTGGCGCGGACTACTTCGGTGGGAGACTCCGAAGGAAGGCCGGATGAGCCGAATGCGATGGAACAAATCAGCACCGTACAGAGCAGGTGTAGTGAGAACGTCGTGCATCGCGCACTCCCATTCCCGCGCAGAGTCGTCGGCAAAACAGACGGTCTGCGGGCTGGAAACACCAAGGAGCCGCGACGTGGTTGCCGCAGCACACCTCCGCACCTCGCCTCACGCATTGCTTCGGAACCAGCCGGTGGCATTGAACAAGCACCGCTCTCGTGACTGGTTAATCCAGTACGAACGTCACCTTCAGGTCCACGCGATAGAGGGCGACCTTGCCGTTGTCGACCACCACATGCTGCTCCTTCACCCAGGCCGACTTGATCCCGTGTAAGGTTCTGGATGCCCGGGTGATCCCGTTCTGAATGGCATCTTCGAAGCTCTTCGGCGATTCGGAGCTAATCTCGACGATCTTGGCGACCGACATAGGACTCCTCCTTTGTCATGCGCGTGCGCGCGGTTGATGCCTCCACGACCCGCGGGTGTGACGGGAATGTCCCTGCGTCTCACAGGATTCTCGCACTGTCCGGGCATTCGTTCTCTTTGTCTTGAAAGATCCCCTCACTCTGGGAACGTGGCGTGAAATGTTTTCTTCGGCGGACATCAGATATCCCTTCACTGCTTTTCGGGTGATCCATTGCTCGTGTTCTATGTCCTGGTGAAAAGCAAGCGACATGCCGTCAAGCTGTGGCTGAATAGATTCAATAGAGCCTTGATCACACATGGAGTTGACGTCGGTACGAGTAGGAAGGAGGAGGTTTCCAGATGTCAGATTGACCAAGGTGCCTCAACCTCGAACGTTTGACTGTTGCAATAGACGACTGCATCACGATCGGTTCACTGCCGAGAGCTGGTTTCCTGGCTGTTCGGAGTGGCCTCCCAGCGCTGCGACATGATCATGAAGAGCAGCTGCAATCTGTCGATATCGATCGGTACCGTGACTCGCTCCCGCGAGTGTGTTCGGGTCGAGGGTTTTGCCAAATACGATCTTGATGCGTCGTCGGCGGGGCCACCATGCCCCGGGCGGAAGTGCTTCAAAGCTGCCCTCGATCCAGACGGGAACGACGGGGACGGGATGCGCCGTCAAGATCAAGCCGATTCCCGGCTGAAACGGTTGAAGCGTTCCGTCCGGAGACCGCGATCCCTCGGGAAACCAGACCAGATTCTGGCCGCGCACAAGTGCGGCCGCGCCCAGGGCAAGATTCGCCAGCGGGCGGCTGCTCTGGTCTATCGGCAGGACTTGAGTCGCACGGCTAACGAGGCGCATGATGCGAGTGCGAAACATGATCCCGGTCCAACCTCCCCAACAGGTCTGGTTCAATACTCCGATGGAGAGGGTCGCAAGAATCGCCAGCGGATCAAGCAGGCTGACATGATTGGGCGTCATCACCCAGGGGCCCCGCACGGGAATGTGCTCGATCCCGCAGACGTCCAGATTGAAGACTGTCCGCATAAGCAGGCGGTCGAGGGTAGAGAGAGCCGCCCCGAATCCTTGCAGGAACCATCCCCGTGCCGTGAGCCAGCGCCGTTGTTGCGAATCCAATAGCTCTTCCGGCTTCGTGAGTTGAACTGCCGGATCAACCGCCGTGACGGTTGTCTCTTCAGCTTCGAGGACCTCGCGCAGTAGATCCCTCACAGTGCCGATGCGCGTGATGGCTTCTTCGGGCAGGTCGACACCAACCCGGTTGTGCAGCTCCACGGTCAGGGTCATCCATTCCAGCGAGTCCAAACCAAGGTCGAGCGCCATACTGGTATCCGGCGTGAGCCGTACGGCAGGAAATCGGCTGGCCAGCCAGTTCCATGTGTGCAACGCGACAGAATCTTCCAGCAATTGCCGGTCTTCCGGCGCCATCAGGTCGATAGGGATCGGCCGCGATTCGACAAGGAGCGTGTCTCTTTTCCGTGTCACCGATTCAAAGAGGTCGTTGAGTTTGTGCCGCTGGATCTTGCCGAGTCGCGTCCGAGGTAAGGGATCGATGCTCACGATGAAGTCGGTGATGCGGCAGTACGAAGGCAGGAGAGCAAGACGTGCGTCGAGGTCAGCACGGATCGATTGCGTCAACTTCTCGAGTTCGCTCGCGGGGATCGAGACGGCATGTGGGACGATGACCCCGACCAAGCGGCCCTCGTAGGCGAGTATGCCCGACTCCCGGACCGAAGGAGCAGCATCCAGGATTTCCTCCACGCGCTCAGGCCAGATTTTTTCGCCGCCAGGCAAGGTGATGCGAGAGGAGGCGCGTCCGACCAGATGCAAGCACCCATGCTTATCGAAGAACCCCAGATCACCGGTTCTGAACCAGCCGTCCTGAGTGAAGGCCTCAACGGTCTTGTCCGGAAGATGCAGGTAGCCGGCAAACACATTGGGACCCTGGGCTTGGATTTCTCCCTGGCCGGCATCCGCATCGGGATCCGCTATGCGGAGACGAACGCCAGGAAGGGGTTTGCCGGCCGTATCGATGAATCGGCTGCCGGGAGCAATGAGCGTAAGAATCGGCGCGGTTTCGGTGAGCCCAAAACCGCCGGCGACCTGCCAGCCCAATCCCGCCAATCGCCAGGCGAGATCAGGTGCCAGCGCAGACCCGCCATACACCAGCGTTCTCAGCTGGGATGCCAGTTGCGCGCGTAGCGAGGCGAACATCCGCAGACCGAGCTGAATGTCGAAGTGTCGCACCAGCATCGTGGAGAGCCTGAGCGTGCCGTGAAAGACCAACGCCACCACTCGTCCCTTCTGCCGCACTCGCTGCTCGATCGTGTCGTACAGCACAGTGTAGAGACGAGGGACACCGACGATCGCTGTGACTCGACCTTCCCTGAGCGCACGCAGAATCTGGGGCCCGGTCAACGAATGAGGAAGGATCACGGGAAGTCCGAGCGCAAACGGCGCAAGCAGTCCGATCATGAATGGATACACATGGTGAAGCGGCAACGGCAAGAGCAGCCGTTCATCGGGGCGGTACACATGGACGGCCAGCAGAGCCTTGATATTGGACAGGAGATTGATATGGCTCAACGGCACGCCTTTGGGCCGGCCGCTGACTCCCGAAGTATAAAACAGCACGGCAGGATCCTCAGCTTTCACCGAAAGCTTCACGTGTGTCGGCTCACGGCAGAAGCGTTGCCAGCTTCGGGGATCCTCCGCGTCAGCATCCAGCAGGATCATGGAGCGGTCTCGATGGAGGCCGAGTGTCGTCATGCGTTCAGCCAGAGATCGAACGGTCATGACCCAACGAGCCTCGCTGTCCTCGATCACATGAACGAGGTCGTCGCTCGCTATTTGAGAGTCAATGGGCACCGGTACGGCACCTGCGGAGAGCAAGGCCATACAGGCGATGGTCCACTCGGGTCGGTTTGGTGAATAGACCGCAACATGCGCACCTTCGCGAAGGCCCTCCTGGAGAAGGCCGGAAGCAAGACGCATGACAACGTCAGACAGGTCCGCAAACGACCATGTTTCGACCGCATGTTTGTGGAACGCCAGGATTGCCGGGCAGTTCCCATGGGTGGAAAGTTCGTGAACAAGGGCCTGTAGCGTTTGAGACTCGGTTATACGGTCGGTCTTTGAGGTTGCAGTGCTCATAGTCGGTTCTCGCGAGTGTACTCTGCCGACGGGAGGAGTCGGGGTGTCATGGCCGTGGCCACGGGATCAGATGTTGTGTCCGGCGGTTCTGGCGCCGAGCCTCAGATAATGAAACACCGTCATCTTCCGATTTCAGCGCGATCAGCTTGAGCGAATCCGTGAGCGTACGGAACGTCCACACCATCGGCAGAACGAAGGATGTGCATAGTCCCGCGGTCCTTGAATGAGAAGATTATCGCAGTTGGCGGAGCTCTTCATAGTGGGTTGACACAACTTGATTGAGCGCCTCCCGAAGTTCCTCTCCCTGATAGTGGCGATTCGCCACTTTTCGGAGACGTGCGGCGAGCCCTCCGTCGCCGAGCGTCCAGTCGGCCCATTTCACAAAATCCTCTCGACGATCGTGGTATTCGAGGCTCTCCAGCGGGAGGGTCGGAATCAGGCGGGACAGTTCATACAAACTGGCTGCTTCTATCCCCAGGAGGCCTTTCTCGGTTCGGAAGGAGAACCGTTTCCCCGGCGGGAGAGGCACGTCGAGATATTTGTAGAGATGGCGGACGTGGGGCACGCGCCTGATGGCCGGGCGCATGCGGACGATTTCCCCACTGCAGAGCAAGGCGCTGCCCATGGGAATTTGATCGAAGGTCGCATGCTGCAGGCCGCAGACGGCACAGTGTGTCCTGAGACAGTCCCCGATTTGGCGGTCCGTGAGGCGGGTCAACAGCAGATGGTGGAGTGAGGTGAGCACCGACTCGCTGAGGCGGTCCGGTCGATAGGAGACGAAGGCCCAACCGCCGGTCTCCAGCAAGGGACGGAGCAGCATCGTGACTTCGCTTCCTTCAAACAAGAACTCCTGCGCTTCATCCAGCACGATCCAATGCGGGCGGAACTTGCGTTCACGCACGGGGCGTAAGGCACGAATCAGTTCGGCTAGATAGTCACTCCGCAAGCTGATGGGATACTGACTCAGATCGAGGACCAACGACACGCCTCCCTCGTCGAGGAGCGACACCACGGCGGACGGAGGGGGGAGGGTTGCCCGGTCACCGCTGACCGATACGAACCGAGGCAAGACCCGGAGGCCACGGAAGTCTCCTTCGGGATCGATCAGGAGGACCTGATACTCTTCGTGATGGAGCCCTTCCGCGATCAAGCCGACCATCCACGACTTGCCGGTGGCGGAATTGCCGAAGACCCCCAGATTGCGTCCGGCCAACCAGGAAGCTGATATGCTGGCAACCATGCCTGAATCAGTCTGTCCGAGCAGGATCGGTCGCTCGCGCTTGAGTGGGATATCGAGGAATTTTCCGCCGAGTGGATACTGCCTGAGAATTTCAAGGACCCCTTGAGGGCCAGGGGCTGTGGCGAGGACATCGGATGTTTCGATGACGGCGGGGATGGCGTCGGCCACTGCGACCGAGACCTCGGCCAAGGTCAGCATCGAGAGATCATTCTCGGCATCGCCGAATGCCGCGAGGTTTCTGGGCGATAGACCGCACAATGCAAGAAGCCGTTCCAGGCCAGTCCCTTTCGTCGCGCCGGGTGGCAGCACCATGACTGCGCTCTTGTTGTATTCGATCGAGGTGCTGCCGCCGTGTGCGCGGAGGATTCCCCAAAGGGCCTGATCATGGGGCGTCCAGGTAGCGGCGATGGCGAGCCCCCGCTCGAACGGAATGCCGGCCTCTTCGATGGCCTTGAGCAATCGCGCATCGAGTTGGCCGAACGGGAGATAGGTCTCTCCACTCGCGGTATGGGTCAAGACCGCGCCGTTTTCCCACACGATGCCGGCGAAGAGACCTCCGAGGCTGCCCAAGGTCACGGTCTCGTAGCGACGCCCTGTGACCAGGAACAGCACATGGCCGCTGTCGCGGCATTGTTCCAGGGCCGTTTCAACTTCGAGAGGCACATTCCCGTTGGCGGCGAGTGTGCCATCGAAGTCGAAGGCCATGACACGGCGGTACATAATCAGAATGCAAGGTCGAGGCTCAGGCTTAGGTTGGATGAAAGATTTCCCGTGTGGCCTTCCCAAGGTCCCCGTCTCGACCGTCGCGTCACCCTTTCTAGTAAGATGTGCCCGCGAGGGCTCGGCGGGTACTGATCGCCTTCATCGTCCGTAGGATGTCTTCGGAGGGCAGTTCCGGAGCGCTTCGAACCCTGTGCTCACCGGCGAATCGATTTTCACGGTAAGAGCCCGCTTCCTGGTCTTCTCGGTCTTCGGCATGCCAACTTCGAGGACCCCATGTCATGGACGCGGAGGAGGAGCTCGGCCGGTCGGTGAGTGATCAATGCCTTGCTTTCTTTTTCCTTCGTTCCTTCTGCCATGGCGCAACCTCATGCTTGGATGAATAGGGTACAGGCCAACTGTCCTATGAGCTTGTGGAAAACCAACCGGATGTTCGGTGGCCTGTCAGGATGGCGGGATGCGGCTAAGGATCTCCCGCTCCGCGTCCAGCCAATCATCGAGCGCAGTCCCATGCCGGTAGCCCCGCTCACTGTAGAGTTCATAGGCCCGCTTCGCGATCAGGAGATGCCGGTCATCACGGGAGTCCAGCGGCACTTTGGGTTCCTGCTGGGGAGCCCGTGCTTTCCGGTCCGGCTTTGACGAGCGGATGCGGACCGACTTCATGTCCGTCTCCTTCCTTGGATTACACAATCATCGGCATTCTGCCCTCTGCAGCAGTCATTGGGAGGGGAACGAATGGACGATCGAGACAGGTCAATGGAAACGCCGGTTGCCGCTCGATCCGGCGCAGGGTTTCGGCAATACGTTCCGGCTTGCCCCAGTCGCTCCAGAGCGCGTCGGTCAGTTCGACGACCGCTAATTTCTCCGGGACGCGCTGCAGCAGGTCGGACGAGAAATTCTTGACCGGCATGTCCTGATAGATCGCTTTGAGGACACGTCCTTCATCGGATCCTCCGACGGCCCGGCTCAACCGCTCAAAGCGCGGCATCATGTCCGGAACACATTGCCAGCCCAGTGTCCAGAGCAGCTCTGCATTGACTGCGAACACCAGTGTATTCCAGAGCGCGCCTGCGCGTAAGGCGGCATCGGCCTGAGCGATGTCGGGCTTTTCGAGGAATGAGCGGACCGCCTGGACCGGTTCACCAAGAGGGCCGGCGATGAACCGGCCGGGCTGGACCCAGCCATAGTCCAGTTCCAGACGATCAGGGGCGACGCCCAGCATCACCAGCCGGTCGGGTCGCAACTCGGCGATCCGGACCGCACGTCGGACTGCTTCGAGGAACCGTTCTTCGGGATACACGAAATGGTCCGACGGGTAGAGCACCACGGTGGCCTGCGGAGTTCTGGCGCGGATATAGGTCAGCGGCAAGAACACGCCGGCTGCCGTGTCGCAGTTGGTTGGCTGGAAGAGAATCATATTCCCGGGCCTGCCTTCCAGCTGAGCGAGCGCTTCCTCGCGATGGGTGTGCGCGACCACGGTGACCATGCGATCCGGTGAAGTCAATCTGGATGCCCGGTCCAGCGTGTGCTGGAACACGGAGCGCGTGCCGACGAATGCGCAGTACTGCTTCGGTTTGAGCCGGCCCAACCAGCGATACACCAGTGAACTCAGCCGCGTGCCTTCCCCGCCTGCCAAGATAATCGACCATAGCTGATCTGACGGATTGCTTGGATTCACCATGTGTGACCTCCCGGATAGTGGCGCACACGAACCGTTCACCGAGTCATGTCTGTTCGTATCGCGAGGCTGCGTCTTGTTCGGTCTTCCAGCGTATCGGCGCTCTGTTCCTGGCCTCGCCCGCGAGCGTGTCGGTCTCAGGCCTTTCGACCGGTTGGACAAAATACAGGTATCCACGTACTCTCCGCAGTTGACGCAATGCCACAGCCTCATCGGCCTTCCGGTGAGGTCACTCTCCAAGGATGCTCCATAGCTGGGGACCATCAATCCGCCGCAGCGCAGGCATGGCGAATCAGGGGGAGGCGACGGCTTCTTATGCGGACTCCCGTTCCAGGCAGGGGTCCGAGGGGATGCGTCGGCCACATCGAGGGCAGACAAGGCGGGATGTGGAGTGCCGGTGAGCAAAATCATAGCTATGCTTCCATCTCCAGGAAGTATCTCCTCACCGTATCTTGGACCTTCATCAAACACTCGGGACAGTAGGTATGTGTGAGTGGGAAGTCGTTCGGGTTCACGTGATGGGTCTTCCGATACGCCCGCTGTGTGGCCCAGCGCGCGAGAGCAGGGGGAGATCCCGTTTCGTCTCGAATAAGTCCGCAGAGGGAACAGACAGCGAGCAGCCGCGGTGGGATGAACCTCTCTCCCAACGGAGCAGACGGTGATTCACGAGTCATGTGAGCGAACAGAGCGTCAAGAGACATACGTCACCTCCTTAGTCTATTCATCCATCTCATCCATCAGAAAGGAAACCGACTTCTTGTGGTCTGACTCAGCATGGCGGTCACTCAGTGAATGGTAGACGACCTACCATAAGAAAGCGCAGTCGTTTACGGAACTGGTGAACCCCCCGGTTCCATCCAGACAATTTACTAGGGCCTCATATTTTTGACGGGAGGTCACGCTGGAGTTTGCCGCAAAGCCAGAACGCTTCCTTGCCTCGTTCCACCGGTTGCAGCAGGTCTTCCATCGAAGACGGCGACGTGATGCGCTATCAGGTCGTGAACGGTGTAGACCAACCGATCATCTTCGGCCGCCCATGCCCCGATTGGGCCGAGCCCGAAGACGGCGGCACCTCTCTCATATGCCGCTGGCCTGAGATGAGGCCGTACCCGGGTGGCCGCTTTCTGCGATCGCGTCCGAGGAGTCCATCCTGCTCATTCCCGGCATCGACGCCGGAGCATGCGGAGAGAGCAGCATCACGATTCGGGAGTGAGGCAAGCCCCTTCGATCAGGCAGGCCGAATCCTTTCAGCAAGATCGTGTGGATCGAGTTGCCGATCGTGCGGTATCGATGGAATTGTTCCCAGTTGTTCGATACCAGGCGTTCCTGCATGGTTTCAATGATGTCCTGACCGTGCTGGTGCCGCGGTGCGGCGAGAGGCCGCTTCGTTCCGATGCGCTGGGCGGCGCGTTCCAATCGTGCAAGCAAGTCCATCGTTCGCCGGTTCATGTGTAAGACTTGCAGGGAAGGGGATAGCACAACAAGGCCGGTTCCGGTCGTTTCTGGTTGCAGATTCATCGATAGGGCTCCTTCGTCGCGGGTAAGGACATCGTCCGGGCAATCACTCGATGGAGGTGGATGAGATCGCGATGCCATCACGAGCCGCATGGATGCTCACTGGCAGAGATTGCAACGCGTGTGGAACCTGTTCATCGGATTCAACGTGATGTCGGGCGCCGCGCCTCAATGGAGTGATTCGGTGCGAGCGAGAGTAGGTATTGGAATGAGGCTGAATGTTGGAGGGTGATGGTGCTCTTTTGTGCAATCGGTCAACTGCGGAAAACACCTGATTCCAGGAATAGCAGGGCAGCCTCTCGTTCAGTTTCTCGATCGAGCAGGTGCCCGCCCGAGCGAGTTCCTGGCGGATGGCCGATTCGAGAGCATGGGCCTGCCTCCTATCGCCCTCCCAAGGAACGCGGTGTGATCCCGCTTGCAATAGGCGGCAAGAACCCGTTCGTGAAAACTAGGATCAGCCCTAGTCCTGGAGAGAGACATTACTAGTACCTGCCGCGGCGCGATTGTCCGTCTTGCCAGAAATAAGGGAATGGCCTAGACTCTGGCTCCTGACCAGCCCTTCACCCGCGGGCGTGAATGACGATGCCGCGGTCTCCGTCATGCGGAGGAGAAGACTCTGTGGCTGCGGCACGACAGAATCCTGGGGAAAAAGTTCTTGCCAAGGGCGGGGCCAGACACAAGGGCACCAAGCCAAAACGTATAACCGCGCCGCCTCCGGCGATTTTTGCTCCATCGCTGGACCTGCCCGTCTCATCGCCCGGCTTTCTGATCGTCGGGATCGGTGCTTCCGCCGGCGGGTTGGAGGCCATGGAAGAGTTCTTCCGCCATATGCCTCCCAGCAGCGGGATGGCCTTCGCGGTGGTCTCGCACCAGCTTGCGGGCCACGTTAGTTTCCTGCCGAGCCTGCTCAGTAAATGCACAGCGATGCCGGTAGTGGAGGCTGCGGACGGGATAGAGGTGGAGCCGAATCGCGTCTATATGGCGCCCGGCGGGACTAATCTGGCCATTCTGCACGGCACCCTGCACATTATGGAAACTCCTTCGCGGGAGCGAGTGCCGCTGCCCATCGATTACTTCTTCCGTTCGCTGGCGGAGGACCAGAAGCAACGAGCCGTCGGCATCATCCTCTCCGGGACCGGCACCGACGGCACTCTGGGGTTGCGAGCGATCAAGGCCGAATCCGGGATGACGATCGCACAGGAACCGCAGGAGGCCAAGTATCAGGGCATGCCGCGCAGCGCCATGGCCGCCGGAGTGGTCGATGTGGTCAAACCGGCGGGCCAGATGGCGGAGCCGTTGCTCGCGTACGCGCGAAGCCTCATGAAACCGGCGGTGTCTCTTCCCGAACACGATGTCTCGCAGACGCTCCAAAAGATCTTCATCCTGTTGCGCGATCGGACCGGGAACGATTTTGCGCTCTATAAAAAGACCACGATTCACCGGCGCATCGAACGCCGGATGAACGTGCATCAGATCGAAAACTTGCGCCAGTATCTCCGGTTTGTGCCGGCGAACCCCCACGAACTTGACGCGTTGTTCCAGGAGCTGCTCATCGGGGTCACCAGCTTCTTTCGCGACCCGCAGGCCTTCGAGGTCCTCGCTCACAAGGGTGTGCCATCTCTCGTGGAGGGCAAGCCCGAGGGGGCGACCCTGCGTCTGTGGGTTCCCGGCTGTTCCACCGGAGAGGAAGCCTATTCGCTCGCCATCCTCATCCGAGAATATCTGACGCTGCATAAGCTCCGCTTCGCCGTGCAGATTTTTGCGTCTGATCTGGACAGCCAGGCCATTGAGACGGCACGCACCGGCCTCTACCCGATCGGCATCGCCGGTGACATCGCCCCGGAGCGTCTGCAGCGGTTCTTCACCAAGGAAGACAGTAGTTACCGGGTCAAGAAGGAAATCCGGGATTTGGTGGTGTTTGCGACGCATAACGTCCTGACCGATGCGCCCTTTACGAAGCTGGATCTCCTGTCCTGCCGTAATCTCCTGATCTATCTGGAAGCCAAGGCACAACAGAGACTCCTGCCGCTGTTCCACTACGCCCTGAAGCCGAACGGTCTCCTGTTTCTCGGCTCCTCCGAAACGATCGGCGGGTTCGAAAGTCTCTTCACCGTCATCGACCGGAAAGGGAAGCTCTTCAGACGGACGGCGGAACCAGGCACGTTTCCCCGCCTGGAACGGTTTCCGGGCGGATTGATGAAAGGGACCGCCGCGACCCGTGCGGATTCCGAGGTTTCCCTCGGTGCCACGCGCCCCGCCACGATTCCCGATCTGATCCAACAGCTGTTGGCGGCGCGCTATGCGCCGACGGCGGTCATCGTCAACGGCCGGGGCGAAGTCGTCTACATTCACGGGCACACTGGGACCTATCTCGAACCGGCGCCGGGCCAGCCCACCCACCATCTGGTCGAGATGGCGCGGGAAGGATTGCAGCACGATCTGGCACTGGCACTCCATCAGGCGTCCGGCAGGGAGGACGAAGTCGTGCGCCACGGCCTGCGGGTAAGGGCCAACGGCGACGTGATCCTGGTCGATCTGACTGTCAAGAAAATTGCCGAGCCGGAGTCCCTCCAGGGGTTGTTCCTGGTGGCGTTTGAAACGGTGCAGCAGGATAAGGCTGCCGTACGGAAGGGCGCACCGCCGCGCGCGGCGGCACCGTTGCAGAAAGGCGAATCCGGGATCAAACAGGAACTGGAGCTCACCAAACAGCGACTGCAACGGGCGATCGAGGAACTGCAAACCTCCAATGAGGAGTTGAAGTCCACGAATGAAGAACTGCAATCCACCAACGAGGAGCTGCAAAGCACGAATGAAGAGCTGGAGACGGCGAAGGAGGAACTGCAATCCCTCAATGAAGAACTGGTGATCGTCAATTCCGAACTCCAGGGGAAGCTCGATGCATTAACGGACGCGCATGACGATCTGCAGAATCTCTTGAACAGTACCGAGGTCGCCACCATTTTTCTGGACAACGAGCTGCACATCAAGCGGTTCACTACAGAGGCAAAGCGGGTCAGCAGCCTGATTGCCATCGATGTCGGACGCCCGTTCTCCGACATCGTGTCGAAGCTGGCCTATGACCGGCTGTTGGAGGATGCGCAGGATGTGCTCCGGACCCTCGTTGTGAAGGAGCGGGAAATCCAGGCCACTGACGGGAGCTGGTTCTTCATGCGGATCCTGCCCTATCGAAGCTCCAGGAACACCATCGACGGGCTCGTGCTGACGTTTCTGGACATCACCAGGATGAAGGAGGCGGAGCGGGTCATCGATGCTGCACGCGGCGTTGCCGCCAGCATCGTGGATACGGTGCGTGAACCCTTGCTTGTGCTGGACGACCAGCTTCGCGTGGTCTCGGCCAACCAGTCCTTCTACCGGACCTTTCAGGTGACCCCGCGCGAGGTCGAGCAGCAGCTCCTCTATCATCTCTGCACGGGGGCCTTCAACATTCCCGACTTGCGCACCCTGCTCGAAGAGATTCTGCCGAAGAGCACCTCGTTCCAGGACTTTATCGTGGACAAGACCTTTCCCCACATTGGCCGCAAGGTGCTGGCGCTCAACGGCCGCCGGCTCGACCAGGAAGTGGCGCACCCAGGCCGTATCCTGGTAGCCATGGAAGAGATGAGAGGGCACGAGGGACAAGAGACAAGGGATAAGGGAAGTGGAGGCTTAGGTTGAGTGAAACCCTCTTCACCTGGACCGCACCCTCGGTCTTTCTTGAGAAGGTGATGGCGTGACCAAGAAGTCGGGCGACTCAACGAAACTCACTGGGCTCCGCCGTCGGGCGGAAGAGCTGCTCCAGACGACCAAGCGTGACATCGCGGCCATGCCGGTCAGGGATATACAACGGCTGGTGCATGAGTTGCAGATTCATCAGATCGAGCTGGAGATGCAGAACGAGGAGATGCGCCAGGTCCAGGCGGAGATCGAAGCGGTTCGCGACCGTTATGTGGAACTCTATGACAGTGCGCCCACTGGCTATCTGACCTTGGACTCCAAGGAAAGGATCCTGGCAGCGAATCTGCCGGCCTGTACGTTATGTGGAATCAACCGGAAAGATCTGCTTGGGAAATCAGTCACAGGTTTTGTGGCAGCGAAGGATCAGGCGGCGTTTCTTCGACACATTTGCGAGCTGTTCAAAACAGGGATCAGACAAGCTTGCGAAGTGGACATCGCACAACAAGGCGGCGTCCTTCTCTCGGTCCGGTTCGAAAGTGTGGTCGCTCAGGATGAGGCGAAACAACAGGCCGTTGTGTTCACCTCCCTGCTGGATATCACAGAGCGCAGGCGCGCAGAAACGGCGTTGCGGACGTATCAGCAGAGGCTTGAGCAACAACGAAACCTGGAGGAGCGGGAACGGCTCGGCCACGATCTCCATGACGGGATTCTCCAGTCCCTCTACGCCGTCTTCCTGAGTCTCGAGTCGAGCAAGGAGTGCCTCTTGAAGACTCCGGACAAGGCTGCTGCTGCTCTGACTCACAGCATCGGCGAACTGAATTCCGTGATGCGAGACGTGCGGACTTTCATCGAGAGGCTTGATCAAGAGGGTCCTCTGGAAACCGATCTATCGGCGTCGCTCCGCACGATGGCCGGAACTCTGGCCCTGCTCCATAGCCAACGGGTTCGTGTATCCATCGATCCTGCCGCCGCGACCGGACTATCGAAGGCGCAGGGCCTGGAGATCCTCAACCTGGCCAAGGAGGCGCTCAGCAACAGTTTTCGGCATAGCAGGGCGGCACTGGTACAGTTCTCCTTTCGTCAGCTACAGGACGGTATCCGCTTGATCGTGCAGGACAACGGGAGGGGCCTTCGCCGGAAAGGCGTGCGGGAAGACGGCCGGGGGTTCGTCAGCATGGAGGCGCGCGCCCGCAGGATTGGCGGGACCTTATCGGTGCAGTCGAAAGCGGCACAAGGCACCCGGGTTGTGCTTGACCTTCCGAAGAAGAACAGCAAGGAAGACGTAAAACCCTAACCTCAATGTCGGTCTCTCGTGAGAAGGACGATGGCGTGACCAAGAAGTCGGGCGACTCAACGAAACTCACTGGGCTCCGCCGTCAGGCGGAAGAGCTGCTCCAGACGGCCAAGCGTGACATCGCGGTCATGCCGGTCAGGGATATGCAACGGCTGGTGCATGAGTTGCAGATTCATCAGATCGAGCTGGAGATGCAGAACGAGGAGCTGCGCCGGACACAGGTGGAGCTTGAAGTGGCGCGCGACCGCTATGCAGACCTCTACGATTTTTCTCCGGCCGGCCATCTGACGCTGGATACGCACGGCACGATTGTAGAGGCCAATCTGCGGGTTGGGGCGCTGCTCGGCATCAAACGGAAGGAGCTGATCGGACAATCACTCGCGCGATTTATTGCGCCGGATGATCAGGACCTCTTCTACCGGCATTGCCGGGAGGTTTTGAAGACGGGCACGCGGCAGATCTGTGAAGTGCGTCTTCAGAAAGAGGCCGGCGTCTTCTGTTGCGTCCATCTCGAAAGCCTCGCTGTTCACGACGAGCTGGAGCACATCACTCACTGGCGGACGTCGATGCTGGACATCAGCGATCGCAAGCGGGTTGAGCGGGAGTTGCGAGAAAGCGAAACCCGGCTTCAAGCCATGCTGGATTGCAGTCCGAGCCTGATCTTCATCAAGGACCTGCAGGGCAGCTATTTGGACGTCAATCAACAATTCGAACGGACCTTCCATCTCACCCGCCAGGACATCATCGGCAAGACGGATTATGACATCTTCCCGCCGGAACAAGCCGCCGCATTTCGAGCCCATGATCTCAAGGCATTGAAAGCCGGGCGGCCGCTCCAGTTCGAAGAAGTCGCACTCCACGATGACGGTCCCCACACGAACATCGTGTCCAAGTTTCCGCTGCGGCGACTCGACGGCACGCCGTACGCGATTTGCGGCATTACGGCAGACATCACGGAGCGGAAGCGGGCGGAAGAAGCTTTGCGGGCTCGAAAGCACGAATTCCGTCTCTTAGCGGACAACGTCCCGGCGTTCTATGCCTATGTCGATCACGAATTGCGTTATCGCTTTGTGAACAAGCGGTATGAAGAGCTCTTTGGCCTGCCCGCATCGGACGTTACGGGAAGGAGCGTCAAGGACATGGAGGGGGAGGCGAATTTTGAGAAGCTCGAACCGCACCTCCGGGAGGCTTTAGGGGGCCAAAAGACGTCGTTTATCTATCCGATGGTGTTACCGAATGTCGATACGCGCTGGATGAGCGCGCATTATATGCCTGATGCCGATGACAGCGGCCGGATCAGAGGGATTCTGGCCTTGGCCACCGATGTGACGGCTCAGAAACAGGCCGAGCTGGCTCTTCATCAGAGCCAGTCCGTGCTCAAAGAAAAACAAGAGGAGCTCCAAACGCTCGCGGAGAAATTGTTGACTGCTCAGGATGAAGAGCGCCAGCGGATCGCGCGGGAACTGCATGATGATTTCAGCCAGCGGCTAGCTGCCTTGATGCTCGAGGTCGTGTCGATGGAACAACGGCCTCCGGTGCTCCCCGAGCTGATTTCTGCTGTGCTCGAGCCGGTTCGTGAGCAACTCGAGCAGCTGTCCGACGACCTGCACAACATGGCGTACAAACTCCACCCGTCTCTGCTGCAACACGCAGGGTTGCTACCGGCCATCGAGGACCATATTGGCCACATTACCGCGCGGACGGGACTTCGAATCATCTTGAAAACCAGCGCTATTCCCAATTCACTTCCCCTCGACCAGTCGACCTGTCTGTTCCGTGTCTTGCAGGAAAGCCTGCAGAATATTATCAAGCATGCGAATGCCACAGAAGTCATGGTCAAATTGAGCCGGTCGTCGAAAGGAATCGGCTTATCCGTAACCGATGACGGCAAGGGATTTAACGCCGGCGACAAGAGTGCTCATCAGAAGGGATTGGGGTTGATCAGCATGCAAGAACGGCTGCGGCTGCTGGACGGATTTTCCCGCGTCCATTCAACAGCGGCCCATGGAACTAAGGTTTGTGCCTGGATTCCAGGTGGGGAGTGTACACCATGATCCGTCCCCGTGTTTTGATGGCGGATGATCATTCCATCGTGTTGGCCGGACTCCGGAAGCTGGTTGAGGTTGAATGCGAGGTCGTGGGCATGGTGGAGGACGGGCGGTCCTTGGTTGAGGAGGCGCAGAAACTTCGGCCGCACATCATCCTGCTGGATATTTCCTTGCCTTTGCTCAATGGACTGGACGCCGCGCGGCAACTCGTGAAGCTGGTGCCGGAGAGCAAGCTGATCTTCTTGACCATGCATGCCTCGCCGACCTACGCGACAGAGGCTTTCAAGGCCGGGGCTTCGGGCTATTTGATCAAGCGGTCCGCCGCCTCGGAGCTCAAACAGGCCATACAGGCAGTCATGCGAGGACAACATTACATGACACCGCTGATTACGAAAGATGTGTTGGCGGCGACGCTGCACCCGCCTGATGGCCAGATGCGCACACGGCCTGTGGCCACGCTCACCCCACGCCAACGGGAAGTGTTGCAACTCATTGCCGAAGGGAAGGGAACGAAGGCGATTGCGTCCATTCTCAACATTTCCGTCAAGACCGTGGAATTTCATAAATTCAGGATCATGGATGAGCTGGATCTCCATTCGACTGCCGATCTGACGAGGTATGCCATCGCCGAAGGCCTGGTGAGCTTATAAATATCTGCCCGCTTTGTTGCGTCGTTCAGGGAATGCACAATCAGAGCCTGTCCGCCGGTCTGTGCGTTGAGAAGATCCCTCCCGTGCCTTCTTGTCAGCCGTGCGGTGAGGTCAGCGAGAAGCCGTCCTCTGTCATCGTCCGACTTCCGAGGTGTCGGTTGGTGGACTAGACCGGGCGCGGTCGCGGATGCCGATCGGACGATCCTCGGCGAGTTGGTTCCGGCAAGCGACTTGGCGGAAGTGGCGGTTAGGACAACCGTTCACGGCTGTGAGGAGCGGAGAGGTCCTGGCCTGGGCCGATTGGCACAATGCGGGTGGGATTAATGTCGTCGTGGGTGATGTAGTAGTGCCGCTTGATGTGGTCGAAGTTGACGGTGCCGGCAATGCCGTCAATTTGATAGAGATCTTTCAGATAGCCGAACAGATTCGGATAATCGATGATTCGCCTGAGGTTGCACTTGAAATGTCCATGATACACGGCATCAAACCGAATCAGTGTCACGAACAGGCGCCAATCGGTTTCAACAATCTCCGGCCCGAATAAATACCGGCGACCCGCGAGGCGCGCATCGAGCTGATCCAGCGCGTCGAACAGGCGCTGTGCCGCCCGTTCATAGACGTGCTGCGATGTGGCGAATCCCGCCTGGTAGACTCCGTCGTTCACGTTTTCGTAGATGAAGAGATTGAGCTCGTCGATCTCCTTGCGCAATCCTTCCGGATACAAGTCGATCGGGCTCCCGGTGAATCGATTGAACTCGCCGTTGAACATGCGCATCAGATCGTCGTCAGAATTGCTGACGATGCGTTTCGTGACGCGGTCCCAGAGCACGGGCACGGTGACACGCCCGCGATATTCCGGGTCGGTGATTTTGTAGGCCTCGCTGAGAAAGTGAAATCCATTGATGGGATCGAGTGAATGGCCCGGCCCTTCGCGAAACGCCCAGCCCTGCTCGTCACGAATCGGGTCCACGACCGTCATACCGACGACGCTTTCGAGTTGCTTGAGCTTGCGCACGATAATCGTGCGATGGGCCCACGGACAAGCCCAGGATACATAGAGATGGTATCGCCCAGCTTCGGCCGGGTAACCGGAATTTCCACTGGCTGTCACGTACTGGCGAAAGGCATCCGCCTGTCGCTTGAACTCACCGGCTTCTGATTGCTCGTTTGGAAACTGCGCCTGAACTTCCATAGAGAGGCGTCCCTCCACGGGAATCAGTATCTCACACCGACAGGCAGATGGCGTCAGGAGTTTTCAGTCTCCCATTGTCGCATTTCACTACGGTGCCATATCGATATCGTGGCAAAACGCGCCGGTCGTCCGTGTTCCCATAAAGAAAACCGAGCATTTTGTGAGGCATGCCCCATGCTGAGCATCTTTTAAGAAGGACGGGTGTGCCTGGTGTCAGGGGTTGGAGTCCGGCCTCCGGCGTGCTGATCCCGATGAGCGATCTCGCCACGATCGAGATGCGCGAAGGGCCGCTCCGCATCAGCCGCGAGCAGGTGAAACGCCGCATCTACATCGGTTTTAACGTCGTCGGCCGGGACATCGGCGGCGTCGTTGATGAAGGGCGAAGGAAGCTGGTAGCACAGATTCGCTTGCCGGAAGGGACACCGTCACGTGGGGCGGGGCCTTCGAAAACATGGAGCGAGCCAACGCGCGGCTGTTGATCGTCGTGCCGATCACGCTGGGCCTCGTGTTCTTTCTCCTGTTTTGGGCCTTCCACTCGTCGCGCTCTGGTTGAGCGGACAATATCTCAGTGTGCCGGCGTCGATCGGCTTCATCGAACTGTTCGGGCTCGCGGTAGGGAACGGGATCGTGCTCGTCTCCTATATCAACCAGCTGCGTCACGAAGGGAAACAGATGGACGAAACGATCCTCACCGGTTGCAGCTTGCGGCTTCGCCCGGTCGTCATGACCATGATGACCACACTGCTCGGTCTCCTGCCGTTGGCGCTGGCGCAAGGCATCGGGGCCGAAGTCCAGCGGCCGCTCGCGACCGTCGTTATCGGCGGCCTCTTCACATCAACGGCGCTCACGCTGGTGGTGCTGCCGGCGCTCTATCGAAGGCTTGCGGAGAAAGAGGCGGGGAAGGAATATGCGCCGGAGTGGGTGTAGCGAGGCAGGCTCGTCGGTCCTCTGTGCTCGCGGAACGCGCACGCCAGATCAATTGTATGAGTAGATTACGGGCGGTGCTCGTTCCATGCGCGCGATTGAGGACCAACGACCCCGCCTGTTGGGGGAGAGCATGAGAGAGGGTGGATGGACCATTTGAAGATAAGCGCCTCCGTTGCTCCGCGCGCTCGCCGAGGCCGTACGATCAGAATGTGCTCCCTCGATGCGCGCGGTGAGGGATCGACCATACTGCGCTCCCGATGAGGAAGGCGGAAACGAGTACGGAAAGAGCATGCGGCGCCGTTTTCGTTCGATGTGCGCAGTTGAGAGCCACGGCTCCGAAGTGAGGGACGACTGATGATCTGGGTGGTCTTTGCTTGTAGTGCAGCCGTGATCGTCTTGGCCGGGACAAAGCTCTCCCGTTATGGAGATCAGATCGCCGAGCTCACGGGTTTGGGACGGCTGTGGATCGGCGTCGTCCTCATGGCCGCCGCCACCTCGCTGCCGGAAGTCTTCACCACGATCAGCGCCGGGTGGCTGAACGCCCCGGATCTCGCGGCCGGCGATCTGTTCGGCGCCGGCTTGAGCAACATGTTGACGCTTGGACTGATCGATCTCCTGCATCGACAAAAGCGGGTGTGGCAACAGGCCGCGCTGGGACATACGCTGACTGCCGCGCTCGCGATGGCACTGACGGGACTCGCCGCGTGCTTCGTGCTGCTGCAGATCGATGTCACCCATCTGGGAATCGGGCTCGGGAGCCTGACGCTCTTTCTCCTCTATGTATTGGGCATGAGGCTTGTCTTCAGGCAAGAGGACATGGAACGCCGCCAGCGCGAGCAAGAAGCGCTCGTCGAAGGAGAACTGGCCGGGCGTGACGCATCGAGCACACGCCGTGCTGATTTGCGTCGCGCGGTCATTGGGTTTGCCCTGGGCGCACTTGCGTTGCTTGTGGCTGCGCCTTTTTTGGCCTGGTCCGCCGAGCGCATCGCCGAAGAGACCGGCACCAGCGCGACATTTATCGGGACGTCGTTGGTTGCCATCGCGACCTCGCTGCCGGAGCTGGTCACGGCCATCGCTGCGGTTCGATTGGGTGCGTTCGATCTTGCGGTGGGGAATCTATTCGGGAGCAACGCGTTCAATATGGCGGCGTTCTTGTTCGCGGATCTGGCCTATCGTGAAGGCAGCTTGCTGAGCAGTGTGAGCTCAGCCCACGCCCTTACCGCACTCTGGTCTATCCTGATGATGAACATCGGGTTGATGGGAATTATCTATCGGGCCGAGAAGCGGTTCATGTTGATTGAACCGGACAGTTTGCTGATGATCGTCAGCTATGTGCTGGGGTTGTGGTTGTTGTTTGGATGAAGTGCGAGGGATGAATGGAGCCGCCGAATGACGGTTCTGCTGCGAGACCGTGACCTCGGTACCGGTCGATGCGTCGGCCTGGATGAAGGCGCCTGAATACAGACTCAAGTCTCGTGCTTCACTCAATCTTCGCGAGTGCCGAAGTGGTAGTCGGTTCGATTAGCACGGTGGTGAATAGCCTGCGCCAGATACAGATAACCTGAGGAGTACGGAGATACGAAAGGGAGAAGTTGACGCCCTTTGCCACGGATGCCGCATGGACGGGTGACCCGAAACGCCTCACCGGCATCGGATTATGCAGTGCGAGGCACAGCCTGCCGGTCTGCATAAGCTCATGGAATGACACGAGGTTCCCGATGAACCAGTTTCCAAGCTTTCCTGGCACTGCCGATGCTATACAACGTGGGGGGTGAGTCGAGTGAACCTTGGCAAAGTCGCTTCAGTTTCGAGAGACTGCGGATCGAAGTTGAGCAGATCTTGGGAGAGCATTGTTGGTCTCATGTTTCGACGACTTCATACACGATACATCGCGCTGGTGCTATTCTTCACCTTCTGTCAGGTGATCGGAACGATGTGTGCCTTGCCCGATCTCTCGGTAGCAAAAGAAACCGCTATCTTGGAGAAAGCGGGTATGGGCTGCCCGATGGATCAGACGATCATGTGTCCGCCCTCACTCACCTCGTCTCCCGAACGTCAGATGAAGAACAACATGGTCATGGATATTGATCATGAGACGATCCTCTTCGGTCTTGCTGCCGTGCTCACAGTTCCCTCGACTCCGACGCTGTGGTCCTGGAGCAGCGCGTATTCTATTGTTCCCATCTCCATAGGTTCTTCCTCGGTCCTCCGGATCTGATTGCACACCTCCAGTACGTTCACGCACGGCTCATCGTCGGACGTTGAGCAGTGCTGATTCGTTTGTTCCATGTGTTTATCTGGAGGTGCTGCCGTGACACGATCACTTATTCATATCCCGTCGTGGATCTTCTCTGCCCTCACGTTCGCTGTCGTAGGTCTCAGTCCGTTGTGGGCCAGCGGTGCACAAGAGACTGGCGGTGCCACACGTTCGGATAGCGGTGTCCACACGGCCTCCGGGGACGATCGGATTTCTCTCCAGAGTCTCATCGAAGAACTGGCCGCCAGGAGTCCCGAAATTAAGTCGGCCCGAGAACGGTGGGAGGCGGCCAAGGCCGTCGTGCCGCAAGTTCAGACACTCCCCGATCCAAGACTCCAATTCGGGTATCAGCGGATGCCGATGACCGAACCGTTCGAGGGCGCAATATATGGCTTCGGCCAGGAGATTCCGTTCCCGGGGAAGCTCAGATTGAAGGGCAAGGTCGCGCAAAGTGAAGTCGACCGGTTGGAGCAGGAATTCAACGCCATCCGGCTGAGGCTCATCGCATCGTTGAAAGAAGCGTATTTCAATCTGCACTTTGTGCACAAGAGCATCGAGATCGTCGAGAAAAACAAAGCACTCTTGATGCAGTTCGAGAAAACTGCCAAGGCCCGATACAGCGTCGGCCAAGCTGCGCAGCAGGACGTCTTCCGCGCTCAAGTCGAGATCTCGCGAGTGCTCGATCGTCTGGCGGTACTGGACCAACAGAAGGAGAGCCTTCACGCCGCGATTAATCGTCTCGTGAATCGTCCACCGTCTGGACCACTGGGGACGCCAGACGAAATTCAAACCACGATTCTGACGATCCCGCTGCAGGAACTCAGCCGGCGCGCCGACGAATTCTCCCCCGCGTTGCTGGCGACGGGAAAAAGTATCGATCGTTCGGAGCGGTCTGTCTTACTGGCGAAGCGGCAGTACTACCCTGATTTCGACCTCACGGCGTTGGGACTGCGGAACGATCGCATCAATGACAACGGGTACCAGGTGATGCTGGGGATCAAGATCCCGCTGTTCTATGCGACCAAGCAAAAGGAAGGCGTGCGGGAAGCCTTGGCCAGCCTCGAAAGCGCGCGCGAAGACTTTACGGCCGCTCGTCAGGACCTTTTGTTTCAGGTCAAGGACGGCTTTGTCCAAGCGCAGCGGGCCGAGCGGTTGATCACTATCCTGCGCGACGCGATCATTCCTCAGGCGACGCTTGGCCTGCAGGCCGCACAAGCAGGGTACGCAGTCGGCAAAGTAGACTTCCTCACGCTATTGAACAGCCTCCTCACGCTACAGGACAGTCAATTGGAGCTCCACGGTGAGATGGTGAGCCATGAGAAGGCGCTCGCGAGGCTCGAAGCTGTGACCGGTGGACCATTAGGCAGCCCGCTGTCGCAAAGGAAACCAGGATCATGACTCGTCAACGTGTCATCGGTATAGCCGCGGTCCTCATCATAGCCACTGCCGCATTCGTCTGGCTGATTTCGAGACCGGTGGTGCTCCCACCGGCGGATTCCAAACAGGACCATATGGCGGATATGCCAGGGATGGAGAAGTCAGGCGTGGATAAGAAGGACGCCAAGACTCCCCCGCTATCAGGAAAGCCTGATGAATTCGATCTGCCCGTTGAGTCTGGCGGGTCATCCGGAACGATCTCTATCCCACCTGAACGGCTCCAAACCATCGGAGTCAAATTTCAACTCGTGGTCAGGCGGCCGTTGGAAAAGCTGATTCGGACTGTGGGCCGCGTTGCGGTCGACGAGCGGAGGCTGGTCAAAGTCACGATCAAGTTTCACGGTTGGATCGAGCAGCTGTTCATCAGTGCCACAGGGGACCACGTCAAGAAAGGACAAGCGCTCTTCACGATCTACAGTCCTGATCTGGTCGCAACTCAGGAAGAGTATCTCCTGGCGTTGCAAGGCCGCAAGCAAATGGGTGAGAGCGAATTCCCGGAAGTCGCTCGGGGTTCCAAGGACCTGCTGGAAGCGACCAAACGCCGCTTTCAGCTGTGGGATATCACGGCTGATCACATCCGAGAACTCGAAAAGACCGGGAAAGTGCTGAAGACCCTGCCGATCCATTCGCCGATCAGAGGGACGGTCATCAGCAAAAGCATTCTTCAAGGCGCACACGTCGAGCCCGGGGAAGAACTCTACACCATTGCAGATCTCTCACGCGTCTGGATCTTGGCAGATGTTTACGAATACGAGCTCTCGTTCGTCAAAGTAGGACAGAAGGCGGCCGTCACACTCTCCTACGACCCTGGCACCGTACTGACCGGCCAGCTGAGCTTCGTCTATCCCACCTTGGATCCGAAAACCCGCACTGCCAAGGTGCGGTTCGAGCTCGACAATGCCGACGAGAAACTGAAGCCAGACATGTATGCCAACATCGAACTGCGGGTCAACCTGGGCTTGCGGCTCGCGATTCCACAGGAAGCCATTATCGAATCTGGCCAGAAACAGGTCGTGTTTCTACACCGCGGCGGGGGGAAGCTGGAGCCACGCCTGATCAAGACCGGGGTGCGGACCGGGGAGTGGTCTGAAGTGCTGGAAGGGCTGCAAGAGGGTGAACACATTGTGACGTCGGCAAATTTTCTGATCGACAGTGAAAGCCGGCTCAAGTCCGTGGTCGAAGGCATGGGCGGCATGCCGGGCATGAAGATGAAGGATTGAACGCCCATGGTTGAACGGATCATCGAATTTAGCGCAAGAAACCGCTTCATTGTCTTCCTGCTGGTCTTAGCCTTCTCAGCGGTTGGACTCTGGGCGATGCGGCAAACGCCCATCGACGCCTTACCGGATATTTCCGACACGCAAGTCATCGTCTACACCACCTGGCCCGGCCGCTCGCCGGATCTCGTCGAGGATCAGATCACCTATCCGATCGTGACCGCGCTCCTGTCCGCTCCCCACGTGACGGTCGTCCGCGGGTTCTCGGACTTCGGCTATTCCTATGTCTATGTCCTGTTCAAGGACGGCACCGATATTTATTGGGCGCGGAGCCGGGTGCTCGAATACATGAATCAGCTGGCGGGCCGTCTACCGGACGGGGTCACGCCGCAACTTGGTCCCGACGCGACCGGGGTAGGCTGGGTGTTTCAATACGCCCTCGTCGATGAGTCGGGGCAACAAGACCTCGCCTCGCTGCGCAGTTTCCAGGACTGGTACCTCCGCTATTGGCTGCGCGCGGTCGAAGGGGTGGCGGAGGTCGCAAGCATCGGAGGATTCGTCCGCCAGTACCAGGTCAATCTGGATCCCACGAAAGTCCTGGCCTATCGTCTGTCCATTCCGTCGATTGTGGAAACGATCAGACAAAGCAACAACGACGTCGGCGGCCGGATTGTTGAATTTTCGGGAATCGAATACATCGTCCGCGGCCGCGGGTACATCAGGAAAGCCGAGGACATTGAGAAGATCGCCGTGGCGGTGAACGAAAACGGGACGCCGATTCTGTTGCGGGACGTGGCGACGGTGCGGCTGGGGCCGGATATGCGGCGAGGCCTCGTCGATCTGGACGGCCAAGGCGAAGTCGTCGGCGGCATTGTCGTCATGCGGTTCGGCGAGAACGCCCTCAATGTGATCGAACGAGTCAAGGCGAAGCTCAAGGAGGTCGAACCCTCCATGCCGCCCGGTGTGAAGGTCGTCACGGTCTATGACCGGAGCGACTTGATCCACGAATCGATCGCCACGGCCAGCGAGAGTCTTTTAGAAGAACTGATTGTGACCGGCGTGCTGATTGTCGCGTTCCTGCTGCATGTCCGCTCGGCGGTCGTGCCGATCCTGACCTTACCGATCGCCGTGCTGATCGCATTCATTCCTATGTACCTGATGGAGATCGGGATTAACATTATGTCGCTGGGCGGCATCATCGTGGCCATCGGCGACATGGTGGATGCGGCCATCGTGATCGTGGACAACGCGCATAAGCGCTTAGAGGATTGGGAACGGGATGGACGAAAGAGCGAGCGGCTGCAAGTGCTGATCGATTCCGCCAAAGAAGTCGGTCCGCCTATTTTTGCCTCCGTGCTCGTCATTGCTATTTCGTTTATTCCCATCTTTGCTCTCGAAGCCCAGGAAGGCCGGATGTTCAAGCCGCTCGCCTGGACGAACAACCTCGCCATCGCCGCGTGCGCGGTGCTCGCGATTACCCTGGTCCCCGCCTGCCTGCCGACATTCATCCGCGGGCGGATCTTCCCGGAACAACGGCACCCAGTGAGCAGGAGCCTCCAGCGCCTCTATGCTCCTCTGTTGAAATGGACGCTGCTGCATCGCGGAACCGTGGTAGTCCTGGCCATCGGACTCCTGCTCAGCATCGTGCCGGTCTATCAACGCATGGGGTCGGAGTTCATGCCGCCTCTGTACGAAGGCACGATTCTCTACATGCCCACCACGCTGCCCGGCCTGTCGGTCACGGAAGCCAGCCGACTCCTCCAGATGATGGACCGAAAGCTTCGCTCGTTCCCCGAGGTGGAGCAAGTCTTCGGCAAAGCGGGTCGGGCGGAAACCTCCACCGATCCGGCACCCTTCAGCATGATGGAAGTGTTGGTATCGTTGAAACCCAAAGAACAGTGGCGACCCGGTCTGAGCTATGAGGGGCTGATCGATGAAATGGATCGGGCCCTCCAGTTCCCCGGCGTGACCAATGCCTGGACCATGCCGATTCAGAACCGGATCGATATGCTGACGACCGGAATCCGCACGCCGGTTGGGATCAAGATCTTTGGTCCAGATCTGAAGCAGATTGAACAGATCGGTGAACATCTGGAGATGGTGCTCAAAGAGGTCCCAGGCACGCGCAGCGTGTACGCGGAGCGGGTGTCCGGCGGCTATTACCTGGACTTCGACATCAACCGTGACGAGATCGCGCGTTATGGGCTCACGCTGATGGATGTCGGAAAGATCATCGAAACGGCCATCGGCGGTGAAAATATCGCCACCACGATCGAGGGACGTGAGCGCTATCCGATCAACGTGCGCTATCTCCGTGAGTTTCGTGATGATCCTGAAAAGCTGAAGCGCGTGCTCGTTGATACCCCGACCGGCGCGCAAGTGCCGCTCGCGCAACTTGCGACGCTCCGATTCGTCAATGGACCACCCATGATTCGTGATGAAAACGGCATGTTGGCTGGCTACGTCTTTCTCGACATGACGGGGCGTGATGTTGGCGGATACGTGGAGGATCTTAAAAGGGTTGTGGCAGCACAAGTCGTGCTGCCGCCGGGCTATACGATCGTCTGGTCCGGTCAATATGAGTTCATGGAGCGGGCGACGGAGCGGCTGAAGCTCGTCGTGCCGTTGACGCTCGTCATCATCTTCGTGATCTTCTATTTCACGTTCCAATCGGTCGCGAAAACATGCATGGTGATGGTCGGCGTGCCTCTCTCACTTGTGGGCGCGGTCTGGTACCTGTCTGTTCTCGGCTACAACATGAGTATTGCCGTGTGGGTGGGGCTGATCACGGTCGTGGGCACGGCGGCAGAGACGAGCGCCGTGATGTTGGCCTATCTCGACGAGGCCTGCGCCCGACGCAAAACTGCAGGTGGACTCATCACGTTGCCTGACCTGATCGAAACCGTCCAACGAGGGGCGGTCGAACGCATCCGGCCCATGGCCATGATCGGGTTTGTGGATGTCATAGGATTGTTCCCCGTGATGTGGGCCACGGGTACCGGTGCCGATGTGATGAAACGCATCGCAGCGCCCCAGGTCGGCGGGGTGTTCTCGGCGATGATCCTGACGCTGTTTGTCATCCCACCTGTCTACGTGATGTGGCGGTGGTGGAAGGAACAACGAATGCCTCGAACGTACGGCGTGAAGTCCAAGTAGGAATGAACAGACCGAATGCTTCGAGTCGTTCTGATCATCGAACCGGACGTCTCCTCCACAATACGAGAGCGGAAGGGGATCCGCACGCAATGGCTTGTTTCGAAAGAAGCCTCCGCATGACCACAGCACCCGCCATCGTCGCCCAACCGAACGGAAAAGCCTGGCACAGCCTATCTACGGACGATGTGCTGGCCCAACTCGGCTCCGTAGCGACCGGACTTTCTGCGCCGGAGGCCGCGCGGCGACTTGCTGCGAACGGCCCGAACGAGCTGAAAGAAGGCACACCCATCAGCCCGCTCCATATGTTCCTCACCCAGTTCAAGAGTCTGATCATCTGGATTCTCATCGGCGCGGCTGTCACCTCCGGCCTGCTGGGCGAACGGGTGGACGCCATCGCCATCCTCACCATCGTCATCCTCAACGCCGTCATCGGCTTCTACCAGGAATTCAAGGCCGAGAAGTCCATCGCGGCACTCAAAAAGATGACCTCGCCCCACGCCACGGTGCGGCGTGACGGACAGGTCGCCTCGATTCCCGCCTCGGGCGTCGTCGTAGGGGATATCCTCGCGCTGGAAGCCGGCGATCTGATCGCGGCCGATGCACGGATCCTGGAAGCGGCCTCGTTCAAGTGCATCGAGTCCGCACTGACCGGTGAGTCGAATGCGGTGACGAAGAAGCCCGAAACGTTGGAGAAGAGCAACGTCCCGCTCGGCGACCGCGCGAATATGGTCTTCATGGGCACCAGCGTCGCGGCGGGCACCGGCCAGGCCGTCGTGGTGGCCACGGCGATGAACACGGAGCTGGGCCGCATCGCCGGTCTGATTGATGCGGCTGGTGCGGAGGAGGGCACACCTCTACAGAAGAAGCTCAACTCGTTCGGGCAGCTTCTCGTGTGGGCGACGCTGGGCATCGTCGCGCTGCTGTTCGGGCTGGGGCTGCTGCGTGGGATACCGCCCTTCGAGTTATTCATGACTTCGGTCAGCCTCGCTGTGGCCGCCGTGCCGGAAGGGTTGCCGGCTGTCGTCACGGTGGCGCTCGCGCTCGGAGTGTTGCGCATGTCCCGCCGCCGCGCGCTCGTGCGCAAACTACCCGCGGTCGAGACGCTCGGTTCGACGACGGTCATCTGCACGGACAAGACCGGCACCTTGACCGTCGGTGAGATGACCGTGCGCGCCCTCTACGTCGCAGGCCAACGCTACGCCGTCACCGGTGAAGGCTACGGGCCGGATGGTGATGTGTACGTCGAGGGCAAGAAAACGGACGCGCAGCATGCCGCGCCGTTGCTCGAACTGGCGACCGTCCTCCTCGGCTGCAACAACGCCCATCTCGTCCAGGAAGACGGGACATGGAAGGTGATCGGCGATCCCACCGAAGGCGCATTATTGGCGGCCGGTGCCAAAGCCGGGGGTGACCGGAAGCACATCGAGAAGGACCTGCCGAAGCAGCATGAAATTCCGTTCGATTCCGACCGGAAACGCAGCACGGTAATTCGCAGGATGCCGGACGGGAAGCTCCGCGCCTTCATCAACGGCGCGCCCGACGTGCTCTTGGAACGCTGCACCAGCCTCTACACCGGCACAGGGGTCCGGCCCCTGACCGAGCAAGACCGCCGGAACATCGTGGCGCACAACGACGCGATGGCGCAGCAAGCCTTGCGCATGCTCGGCTCGGCCTATCGGGACCTGGACAACGCGTCCTCCGTCGACCTTACTGCGGCGGCCGTGGAGCACGATCTCGTGTTCGTCGGCCTGTCGGGTATGTACGATCCGCCGCGTCAGGAGGCCAAAGAGGCCGTCGCACAATGTCGCGCCGCCGGGATTCGCGTCGTGATGATTACCGGCGACCATCCACACACCGCGATAGCCATCGCGCGCGAACTCGGCATCGTGTCGGGTGACGACGCCGCCCTCGCTGGGTCGGAGTTGGACAAACTATCCGATACAGAACTACAGCAACGTGCGCTCAAGGTTGCCGTGTACGCCCGCGTCACCGCCGAGCACAAATTGCGCATCATTCGCGCCTGGAAAGCGAACGATGCGGTGGTGGCGATGACCGGCGACGGCGTCAACGACGCCCCTGCCATCAAAGGCGCCGACATCGGCATCGCCATGGGGAAATCAGGAACGGAAGTCACTAAGCAGGCCTCGGATATGATCATCACCGACGACAACTTCGCCTCGATCATCGCCGCCGTCGAAGAAGGCCGCGGCATCTACGACAACATCCGCAAGACGCTCCAATACCTGCTGGCAGGCAACACGGGTGAACTGCTGCTGATGACCATCTGCGTGGTCGTGGGTCTCCCGACCCCGCTCTTACCGATTCATCTGCTCTGGATTAATCTCGTCACCGATGGCTTGCCCGCACTCTGCCTTGCCACCGATCCCATCGACCCCGACGTGATGGCGCGCCGTCCTCGTCGCCGGTCTGAACGCATCACCGACCGCAGCTTCCTCGTTACGATGTTTCTCACCGGCTGCCTCACGGCCGGCGTGTCGTTCGCGGTGTATCTCTACGGCTTGAAGACGGGGACCGAAGAAATGGCCCGTACCGAGGCCTTTGCGACTCTGGTCTTCGCCGAACTCCTGCGAGCCTTCGGCGGTAGGAGTGCAACCAAGCCCGTCTGGCGCATCTCCCTGCTCTCGAACATCAACCTCGCCATCGTCGTATCGGTTTCTTTCGGGCTTCAAGTATGGAGCCATCACAACGCAACGCTGGGGCTCTTTCTGAAGACGTCGTTCCTGTCGCTCGCCGATTGCTTGCTGCTACTCGCCGTGGGTGCTATCCCGCTGGCGATGTTGGAGATGGTAAAGGTTGTGGGCCAGGCCCGGCGGCCAAGAAAGGCCGAGCAATGACCACGGATCCTATAGGAAGAGATACGTGATGAGACCACATCGCGGGCATGGGGGATCGAGGCCCGGCGCTGAAGGCAGGACGGCCTGCTCCGATGCGGATCGTCGTGGGGTCGGTGCCGCGCAAATCAGCGCTGTTGGGTAGGGAGTGGCCAGGTCATGATGAGGCGCAGGAACCAAAGCAACAATCGGCATGCACAAGCGCATAGGGGGCAGGACCCGATCCAGCAAATCCTGAATGCGAGGGCCTCCTTCCTATCTTTTTTGCGCAACCGAATTGGGGATGCCAACGATGCGCAGGACCTCTTCCAGCAGAGTGTTCTCCGAGCCGTAGAACGCCAATCCTCGCTACGGCGCCGTGAGGATGCCGTGTCCTGGTTCTGCAGCATTCTCCGCCATGCTCTTGTCGACTATCTGCGGAAGCATGCGGTCGAAGCGAGGGGAAAGAAAGCCTATCGGCAGGCCCTTATCCGCTCAGGGTATGGCAAGGTGCCTCCGCTTGAGGAGATTGGCGACAACCCATGCAGTTGTGCATACGTGCTTCTGCCAACCTTGCGGCCAAGTTATGCGGAACTCATCCGGCGCATTGATCTCGATGGCGAGTCATCCAAAACGGTCGCCCAAGGTTTGGCAATATCCCGCAATAACATGAGGGTGCGTTTACATCGTGCACGCCAAGTCCTACGGGCACGCTTAGTACGTTTTTGCGGTCCGTGCTGTGATCGCCGCTGTCGGAACTGCAGGTGTGATGTCTCTTCCTTTCCGACGATGAAAAGCCGGGTGCGGCATTTGTTCGGAACCCCCTAAACTGTAATGCTAGAGGGCCCTCAACGTCTACTTATAGCAGACGTGTGATCCTCCCCCGAAATAGTGGACACCTCGAAAAGGGTGGGGCATGCTCACCCAGGAGGTAGTCAACATGGGGCAAAGACGACGAGCATTTACT